>Ga0209776_1000145_pt1 | contig 58274 bp, 36 predicted proteins | sample SaaInlLV_10m_DNA_3_FD_184670 | JGI IMG/M metagenome (GOLD analysis project Ga0209776, IMG submission 184670) | Marine microbial communities from expanding oxygen minimum zones in the Saanich Inlet - Saanich Inlet SI073_LV_165m_DNA (SPAdes) (version 2) | ecosystem: Environmental > Aquatic >...
AAAAATTGTAAGTATGATATAAATAATAATAAATTATTTATTTCTGGTCATACTAATTATTTTGGTCTAAATCATATTAATAAAATAAATCAAGATACTGAAATAGTATTTAATTTTTCTGCAGTATCTGACGTTTTCATTAATAAAGAATCAAGGATTTAGATGATGAAATATACAGATCTTAATGATGATATTTTAATTTTAGAAAATCATAGACTTAGAAATATTGTAAAACTGAAAAAAAAACAAAAAACAATATATTAAACAAAAGATGAATATTAAAAATGAAGGGAAATAAGTGAATGATTTCAATATAAAGAAAGAACAAGAGGAGTTCTTTTCAAAAGGTGCTAAAAATCTTATATTCCCATTGGAATATATTGATTTTATTGGTGATTTTGATGAAAAACACACAACACAAATTGAAAAATTACCTGAAGATGTTGAGTTCTTACAATTCCAAGGGTTTGAACAAATCTTAGGTGTCTTTTGGAGTGATAGTCAAAAACAATCTTATTGGATAAAAATCCCATTTACAAGAATTAATACAACAACAAAAAGACCTGAAACAATTTCTATTAATGATATTAATTATAAAGTAATTGAGTTTAAAATCTTAAAATATTCTGAATTTCTTAATTTAAGCCAAGGTCATTTATATATGAATAAAAAAACATACAATCGGGTAGATTTTATTGGTAATCATAAGAGTGCAAAAAGCACACATATGTTCAATCAAGAGTTAAAAAAATATATTAATAAAGATTTTTTTGAAAACAAAAATAATTTTATTCTTATTTATGAATTAGAGAAAGTAATTTAACCTACTTTTAAGGTTGAAGTCACTATAATTATATTATCAAACAATTGGAAATAATATCCCGGTTAAGGGGCTCGTCTTAAGTTGTTGATATATTAAAAACAAAAAGGCAAATACTATGACAACATTTTTCAATGAACTACAAGAATTAAAAACTTCTAAAGAAAACTTCAAAAAACTTCTTATTAATAAAGAAATAGCATTTAAAGAAAAAGACCTAATTAAAGATAAAGTACAAATGATTATTTTAGATAATAAAGTACTTTCTAAATTTTCTTTTGGAGTTAATTATGGTACAGGTAAACATAAAGTTTATTATATTAAAGAAGATAATACTATTTTGTTATTATCTAACTCTTATGGATGGACTGGACAAGGACAACCTTATAGTACTTCTAATCATATTAGAATCCTTAAATCTGATAATGAAAAAAGATATTTAGAACTAACTAGTTTAAAAGATGATTATTCAATCAGAGAATATGAAAAAGAAATTAAATCTTTATTTGTTTTAACATCTTCAAAACCTAAAAATAAACTTTATGAAGATGAAGTACAGTTTAGTATAAATAATCCTAAATTATTTTGTAAATATTTAAAAGAAACTATTTCTAATATTTTATTTTTCAATCCACTATCTAATTTCTCTTTATTTGATGACAAATATATTTTTAATGAAGATATTAATTACCATAACATAGGACACTTTGATGAATTAAGTATTCTTTTACAAAATTTCAGTGCAAAAGTAAATAAAAAGATAAAAAATAAAATTCCTAAACCTCTCTATTTTAGACATTTTGTTCAATTATTAGAACTTCCTGAAGTTAAAACAATATTACTTGAGAATAATCTTGAATTAACTCATATAACCTATTCAGAAAATGTTTTAAAATCTAAAGGGACTTTATTTTTTGGTTTAAATGTAAATAAAAATGACTATTTAAACTCTTCAAAAAAAATTTATGAAAAAAGTTTTTTAAACAAAACTATGTTGAAAATATTTTTCAATGATACTAATGAATCTTTAGAAATAAAAAGACAATCAAATGTTCCTAAGAACATTGCTTTAGAAAACATTGCTAATCTTCTAAAAGATGAAATTAATGAATTGGATTTATTGAAAATTGAAAAATTTATTAAAAAAACAATTCATTAAGAGGATTAATCTTAGTTTAACCTTCTTTATGTTATAAATTATGAGAAACCTCCCAATAAAGGAATATGTATGAATAATAATAAAAAATGGAAAAATAATTTTCAAAAATATTTAAAATTTGACAATCTATAAGTTAATAAAATTTGGAAATATTTTGAAGATTCCAACATTTCAATTCCTAATTCATGGAAACAAACAAAAGAAGAATATAATATTCTTTCTTTAATTAAGTCACTAACTGTGAAGGAAACGAACAAAGAACCTATATTTGCTTAAGAAGTTTCTTCTTTTGTTAATATTTGGTAAGTTTCTGAAATTATTCTTATACAAGGTCATAATTCCTTGTAGTCCATATCTTTTTATGGATAGGTTTGATTACTTTTAATCAACCTTTTAATTATGGGGGAACAAAATGGGTTCAAGTAAGATAAAGGACACTAATAATAAGTATAAGATAGAATTAAATGAATATGAGGAAAGAATAACAAGACATAAACCAAGTGTTAATATATTGTATAGAAGTGTTAATAATTGTGCAGGAAGTGGTGCAATGGGTATAATATTAACTGGAAGGGGTGATGATGGTTATATATGTTTAAAAGAAATGTCGGATAATAATGCAAGAATAATAATACAAAGTGAAGAAAGTTCTTTTTGTTTTGGAATGCCAGGTGGTGCAATAAAAAATGGGGTAAATGGTAAAAATGTAGATTTAAAAGATATAGTTAGTGAAATAGTTAAATATTCAGAAGAAGATTAATTATTAAGCTTTTGTATTAAAAGATGACAATATATACTTTGATCAATATCAAGTTCAAATTCTTTAATAAATGTTTTAATAAAATTATTAGATAGATTTACCTTTGGTTTAATTACAATATTATGATGTACATCTAAACTAATAGATTCAATAAAACGTATATGTTGACTTGGAATAGTAGAAGCAATTCTTTTAGTTTTTCCATTAAATGTATTTGTTGACTTATTATTTTCTTTTTCCATAATTAAAAATCCTGTAATTAATAACAATTATAAAGAAAAAAAAGAAAGAAAAAAATGATTTTTTAATACAAAATTAAGATATCCTTAGATAATCTAAAAAAAAGGGTTTAAACTTGAAATATTTAAAGAAAATAAAGGAATATATGTGGGATAATACAATAGGTTTTGTAATAACAGTTGTTTTTATTGTATCTACAGTATTCAATGTAAGTAGAATACCAACAGGTTCTATGAATCCTACAATAGAAGTAGGGGATGTTATTTTTCAAAACAAGTTAGCATATCATATGAATGAATTAAGAGTACCATTGATAAATGTTAAAATACCTTTTCTATATGATAGTGGTATTATTTCTTGGGCAGAACCAGAATATGGGGAAATTACTACTTTTTTACCACCTACAGGTAATAATGTTTATGTGAAAAGAACAATAGCGAAAGGTGGAGATACTGTAATGTTATATGAAAAGAATTTATATATAGCATACAAGGACAAGAGTAAGACAGAAAGAATGAAAAAAGAAGGATATAAAATAATAAAGAATGGAAAACACCTTTTTGTGAAAAATCCTTATAGAAAAGAAAATAAAGGGATAAATTATAAAGATTGTGTAAAAATAAAAGAAGAGTTTGATAAAACAAAATTATGTTTTGATACAGGTAAAAAAGTTATATTTAATGAACAATATAAAGAGTCAATAGATAATGTTGATTCTTTAAAAGAACAAAGTAAAGAAGTAAAACTAGTAAAAGAAATGACAAATAAATTAAAAATAAGTTTTCCACATCAAAACTTATTAGTAGAAAATAAAAAGAGTGATGGGAAGGTTTTATTTTATTTCTATACAATTAAAGATAATCATTTTTTTATGATGGGTGATAATAGAGATAATTCATATGATTCAAGATTTTTTGGTGAAGTACCTAGAAAGAATTTAGTAGGTAATACTGGAATTAAATTTTTTAATTATGTAAAAGTTTTAAAGTTTTTGGGAATATATTAAAATAAGAAAAAAAGTGGAGCTTCCAACCAGATTCCAACTGGTGACCTCATCCCTACCAAGGATGTGCTCTAGGCAACTGAGCTATGGAAGCAAAAAAAATGGCAGAGATGACTGGATTTGAACCAGCGGTTGAATTTCTTCAACATTCGCCTTCCAAGCGAATAGATTAAACCACTCTCACACATCTCTATATATAAAAGGAATAAATAATGGTACACCTGGTCGGACTCGAACCGACAAGACCATTACAGTCGGGGGATTTTGAATCCCCTGTGTTTACCAATTTCACCACAAGTGCTAATATTTTTATATATAGTAGAAGTATATCAAATAATACTTAAAGTAATATTAAATTAAAAGATTTTTTTCATAGATAATACATCCATAACAAAAGTTAGGGACTTCCGTATATATTTTTCTTAGTGAATTATTTCCATAATATTTTTACATTTTCTTTATTAATATCACATTGTAATTTTTTAGTTAAATGAGCATAATTTAAAAGATATACAACACATATATGAAAATCATTTGGATTTTCAAAGTGTTATAATCATTCTAAATTGAAACAAAAACAAATTTATTAATTAGGTATTTACTTACTTTTTAATTTCTATTCTATATAATTGAAATTACCTTTATCACCTATACTATCAACCATTATCCCTTTCTTACTATCTTTATAACCATTATAAATAGATTCTATTCTTGGTAGAGTTATACTTTCACAAATATTATCTTCATTATTTGTAATTAATAAAAATCTTAAATTTGTTTTATTTTCATTATTAAATTCTAAAACTGCTTGACCAGTTGTTCCACTTCCAGCAAAAAAATCTAACACTAAATCATCTTTTGTCTCTTTATTATAAGTTATTTCTAAAATCCTTTTTATTAGTTGAACAGGTTTTGGGTATAAAAATTCACCACTAATACCTAAAATAGATTTAAGTTGTGCAGTTCCATCAGAAGTATATCCAACATCTTCTCCATGCCATATATTATTTATACCTCTTCCTTTTGTGTTTTTTAGATATACTTTTTTTGTAGGACATTTATCATTGTTTTCACCCCAATAAACAATTCCATTATCATCTAAATCTTTAAAACTGGATTCTTTAAAGTTCCATTTTTCATTCCAAACAACACCTGTTGGACTAACTACATCATATCTTGATGTTTCAGGATTTTTAGACTTCCACATTTGGACACCTAATCTATATAATTCACCTGTTTTTTCATCTTTATGTTTATAGGCAGTTTTTATATATTCTTTTCTTAAAGGGTCATTATTAATATTTATCTTCCTAATATCATTTGTATATGCAAAAATATACTCATTTTGACCAGTTATCCCTATTTTATCATTAGATACAGTATATTTGTTTTTCCATATAATAGAAGCAACATGATTTTTTTCTTTAAAAATATCTTCTAATAAATTTTTAACTCTTGACTGCATTCTCTCACCAATAGATACAAAAATTATTCCACCAGGTTTTAGGGTTTTTTTTGCAATATCTAATCTTTCTTTTAAAAAATCTATATACAACTCTTTTGTTGCCCAAGAATCATTATATTTACCCATTTTTTTACCTGTATTATAAGGAGGGTCAATATAAATAATTGATACCTTTTTCTCAATTTTTGGTAATATTTTTTTTAATGTTTCTAAATTTTCACCATTTATTAGGTTATTGTCTTTCATTTTATTTATCATATTTAATCCTTCTTTTTATTTAAATATATATCTGTCTCATTTTTAAGGTGTTCTTTTAAAAAACATCTTATTACTTTATTTTCTATTTCCATATTTATTAAAATTAACATTTGTTGATTTGTTAATTTTAAATTATTAAATACAAAGATATTAAATTTTTTTCAAAGATATTAAAAAACTCTGGATGTTCTTCAAAGTTTAACAATATATTAGGTTTCATTAATTTTGTCTGACTTATACCTTCTAATTGTATTTTTATAATAAAATCTATATATTTAGCTAAACTAATAGAGTTTATAGGTTTGTCAAATTCTATTTTCCACCATGGTTTTTTTGAATTTCTTTTACCATCAACTAAATAAAATATTTCATATATATTCCTCTATTTTGTATATTAACATAATTATAATTAAAATTATAATTAAAATAAAATAAAAGTTATATTAAAGTTAATTATTAGTCTATTTATCAAAGATGATTAAAATGAAATAAACCTTTTAATTATGGAGTATTTTACTATAATTAATAGGGATTTTGAATTCCCTGTGTTTACAAATTTACTTCATTTAAAAATTAGAATTGTAAATTGTCACCAATATTAATATGAGTAGTTTTTAAATTATTATATTGCATAAGTTTTTTATAATTTAAACCATTTTGTTTTGCAATAGTATATAAAGTATCACCTTTTTTTACTTTATGTGTTTTTGTAAATATTTTTTTTGAAGCATTTTTTGCAATTAAAGTTTTCTTTTTATTGTTAGAAAAAAGTTTTTTTATTGATTTTTTTTCAATAGAATCAATTTTCTGTAACTTTTTATTAGATTTAGCTAGAATGTTTTTTTTCACAATAGGTTTACTTTTAGCAAGGACTTGTACTTGTTTATCAATATTAAGGGTTGAACCTATTTTAAGGTTGGATGTTTTAAGGTTGTTGAATCTCATAATTTTATTATAAGGTATATTATATTTTAAACCTATTTCATAAAGTGTATCACCTTTAGTTACAACATGAACTCTATCAATTGTTTTTTTTACTTCAGGTTTATGTTTAAATATTTCTTTTCTTTTAAAAGCAATTAATTTTTGACTTAAAGAGTCACATTCAATATCAAGAACAGAAACTTGTTCATTAGATACTTCTATATTTATTTTTTTATTTTTTTGTATTTTTAAATTCTCAGTAATTTTATTAGAAAGTTTACTTTCTAATGGTTTAAAATTACTAAAGGTATTCAAAAAATCATATTTATTGAAATTATCATATAAATAAATACAACCAAAAGAAAAGAAAGAAATACCAAGGATGGAAAGAGCACCTCTTTTTAAATTTTTTTTAAACTTTTTATTATTTTTATCTAATAATTTAATATTAGAAACATCACTTGTATTCAAAGTAGAATCTTCTAAATTAATAAAGTTTTCATCTTCAATAGTATTAGAATTAGTATCTTCAAATAGAGTAAAATCATTAGTTTTTTTCAAACTGTTACCTAAGAGAATATTTTCCATTGAAACTCCCATTTTAAAAGGATTATAATAGAAAAAAAAATAAAAAAAATGATTTTTAATAAGTTGATGAGATTTATATAGGAAAGAAAAGATACCACTAATGAGTTGGTGATATCTTAATTTAAATTATATAAATAATAATTATTTAAATAATTTAAGTTGATTCATGATATCTTCTTTTGAAAGATTTATTTCTTTTCTTGAAAGATTTAATTCTTCAATTATTTCTTTTTTTGAAAGTGATTTTTTAGAATCAGTGTTTTTAATAACTTCAATTTTGTCTTTAACTATTTCAATTTTTGTTTTAGGAATATTACTATCAACAATAATTTTCATATCAACAGCAGGTTTAGAAGATAAGTCAGTATATTTTTGAATTAATTTAAGTTCTTTAATTTTATCTAAACCTTTTTTTGTATGAACATCAAATTTATTAGAAACTGCTTTAGTATATTTTTTTAGTTTACTACTAAAGGTATTAATGAATAGAGGGTCTAGTTTATTAAGTTTAGGATTCTTAATAGGGTATTGTGAATTATTATAATTAAAATTGAAATCTAAATCAAATTCTTGAATCAAATCACCAGTTAAAGACTTAACTTTATAATATTCTTTATAATAATTTTCTTTATTTTCAATTATTTTAATTTCTGTTCTATATTTATTATTTTCACCATCAAGGATTTTCTTAACAAGGTTTTTACCACCTTCATAAAGGTCATGGAAATTAGCTAACATTTCAATAATGTTTTTTAATTGTATTTCTTTATTATCAACATTTCTTTTTAAAGAATCAATAGTAAGGAAAGAACGTCTAAGGTTGTATTCAAGTTCTTTTTTAGAAAAAGACATATTAATTTTTTGACGTTTCATGGCAATAATTCTTTTCTTATAAGCATTTTGATCTCTTCCTTGGTTAAACAAAGAATATCTTAGTTCTAATAGTGCAGTATAAGATTTACTTCTATCTTCATCGGATTCAATGAAGTTAGTAGGAACTCTTCCAATATCAGTGTAATTTAAGGCAAATTTAACACTAGGTTTAAAAACAGCAGTGGAAAGTTCTTTATCTAATTTTATTTTATGAGTTTTAATTTTTTCATTTTTAATAGAACTATTATTAGAAAGTTTTTCTAAAAGATTTTCTAAAGTATCAAACTTAAAGATAATGTCCATTTTTTTAGGTTTTAAGTGGTTAAGTTCTTCTCCAATCAAGAAATCATATAATGATTCTTTTTGATATTCTGTAGAAGAAAGTTCTATATAAATTGCTTTTTGTGCATAAAAAAGTGCTTTAATAGAATTTAAATCACCTTTAGAAATAGCTCCACCTTCAAACTTTGTTTGTGCATTTAACATAAACTTCTCAAGTGTTTTTAGAGAATCAATTGCTTTTTCTTTTTTTTCAGAAACAAAACCTAATTCTAGATAAATATTAATAATTTTTAAAACTTCTTTTTCAATTAGTGTTTCTAATTGATTTTGAGTAAATTTAACAGCATTTAAAGCCATTTTTCTTCTAATGTTAAGTTCACCACCTTTATATAAATCAAGATTAAGGTAAACACCATATTTATATTGACCTACTTCATTATAAGTATCTTTATCAGTAGGGTTTAAACTTCTATCTGCTTCTAGGTTAGGTTTATTCCAAACATCTTTAGAAGTTGTTGCTAATGAAGTTCTTGCAGAAACATCAACAGATGGTAACCTGTTGTTCATTTCTGATTTTAATTCAAGTTTAGCAGATTCAAGTTCTAATCGAAGAGCTCTAATTTTTTCATTAGTAGGAATAACTTTTTGAATTAATTCTTTTAATGAAACTATATTTTCTTTTGGAATAACTTTCTGTGAAAGTAATATATCCAAAGTTTTATTAGAGATAAAGTTTTGTTTAATATTCATATTTGCAAGTTCAATATTTTTAGCAAATAAAGAAGAAGATAATGATAAAGCACCTAATAATAGAATATTTTTATAATTTTTATTTATATACATTTTTTTAATTTCCTTTCACATATATTTTTACATAACCATATTTTTTTTGGTTATCAGTTAAAGTTTCTTTTAAATGAATTTTTGGAGTTAATTCAAAATGTGTCCCAGTTAATATTGTAGAAGATCTTACCATTTTAGTTAAATAACTATTAATGGATATTCCTCTTAACATTGCTTTTTTATTATTTAATATTTTTCTATTACTAATATTAGGAATAGACATTTCAATTTCAATATTTCCTTGTTTATTGTTTAAAAAAGTTTTAATATTTTCATAATCAGATTGAGGTATAACAACTGATTTTTTCTTAAAGAATATTAAAAGGTAATCATCAGGTATTTTAGTTTTTTTCTTAGGTTTTATATTATCTTTTGCATCACCAATTTCTAAACCAATTTTCATATCTTTCATTTTATTTTTAGAAGGTATTGCTGGTTTAGGAATTAAGTTAATTTTACTTTGTTTTCCTTCAATTGGTTGACCAACTTTTTTAGTTTCAACAACAATTTTATTAGCATCAGTTTTCTTATACTTAAATTGCATAAAATATGCTAATAAAGTAACAATAACAAGAATGAAAAAAATTAATACAAGGATAACTGAAGAGAATAAATCAACAAAAGAAGGCCAAGGATTAAATTCTTTATTACAGGTATTTTTTGCCATTATTTCACCTTATTTTCAATTAATTCTTTATTTTGAGTTACACTTGTTTGAAGTAAAGAATGAATACCTTTTAATAATTCTTCTTGGTTATGATTGATATTAATTTGTTGTGTCATTTGATTAACAATGTGTTCTTCTTGTAAATTGGAGTTAAAGAATATTGTAAGTTTATTAATAAATCTTGTTTTAGATTTAGAAAAGATGTAATACAATAAATTTAATAAAATAGCAACAATAACACCAAATAATGAAGAACCAAAACCAGTTGCCATACCAGCAAGCGGACCACCAAAACTTTTAATAACTACTTTAATATCCATAACTTCCATAGCAGCAATTAAATCAATAATACCTGACATTTTATCAATAGAGATAAGAAGTCCCATAAAAGTACCTAGAAGACCTAACATTAAAGAAGTTCCAACAAAGAAATCAATGTATACTTGTTTCTCATTAAAATATTCTTCAAGATGTTCTACAACCTCTAACTTTTCTTCTTCAGTAAAAGTTATAGTATCTTGATTTAATTTCTTAGTAAAAATATTAGAAATATTTTTAGGATATAAAAAAGGAGATAAACTTAAATGTTTAGTTTTTAAATTATCTAAATTGTGATCAATAGTTTCTAAATGTATTTCTAACATAATCATTTTAATCAAACCACTAAATAAAACTATAAGTCCAACAGTGAACATAAGTGTAATAGCAAGATTGAACATTAAAGTAGAAGTAAAAAATATTACAAATTCATCAAAGAAAGCATAAACACCATAAATTAATACTAAAAAAACAATAAAAAAGACTTTTAATATTTTATATTTTTCCATAAGATCTCCAGATTAGTAAAGTAATAAAGAACCAGCAAACAAAAGTGACATAACAGATATCATAATAGTTTGTGATAATTTTTCTAAATTATTAACAATATATTGAGTTGAACCTTGAACAGTAGTATCTTCTAATACTAAAATATTTCCAACAGGTTTGTTTTCAAGATTTTTTAATATAGAATTAGTAAAGAAAAAAGTGTCTTTCTTTAGGAAACCATTTTTTTCAAGTTCTAATAAATCATTACTAATAAAAGTTGATTTAATAAGATTAAGTTCTTGAATAATATTTTCTGTTTTTCTTAAAAGTTTATTATTTAGGAAAGATTGGAAGTTTTTTATTTTAGTATCAAAAGAAAGATTATTTAAGAAACTTTCATTAAGATTGAAAATTATTTTTTTACCATATTCTTCATAAACTTTATCAGAAAATTGTTCTAAAGAAGTTCTAATTTGTATAGAACCTTCTATTTTTGAAGTTTTAGGTAATCTAAAGTAGGAGTATAAAAAAACACCGTCTTCAGTAGAAACAATCCCTTGTTTATTTTCTTTAATTTTTCTTTTAGAATATTTTAAAGAAAAATTGGCATTAGTGTTAACAAACTCATTTTTAGAAAGTTTTTCAATTAAATTATTAGAAATAATTAAATTGAATTCATTCTCCATTTGACCTAAAAAATTATTTTTAACATTTAAAATAACCTTATTGTTAATTTCAATTTGTTCTTTATAAGTATCTGTTTTTAAGTTATTTAAGAACATATTGATTAAAAGGATTGCTCCTAATATTCCACCTACACCTGATATTACAGAAAACCATTTTACAAAATTTTTTAACATTTTTTACCTCTTTTTTAATAATTAAATATAATTAAATTATAAAGATAGAAACGAATGTTTTTTTTTTTTAATGTGGTATTTAAATAAATGGATTTTTTAATAAGTATACCTGAAAAGAGAAAAAAGTGAATTGTAAAAAATAAAAAGTGGAATTATTATTATAATATATATATAAAAATTTTTTTAAAACAAGAGGTTGAAAAATGGATAAAAAAATAGAAACAGAACAAATAGTATCTTATGAAGAAAATGTTGTGAAAGTTAATCAAAAAACAAATGAAGAAAAAAATGTAAAAGAAAACATTGAATATCCAGAAATATATATACGTCCGGGTGATCAAATTGATTTACAAAGTTTTAAAGAGGATGTACAAAAATATAATATAGAAGGGAATGATGTAATAGTTACATTTAAGAATGGAGAAATTCTACGGTTTATATCAATGTTACTTGTTGGTCTTGAAAATCCTGATATGGAAATAAAACTAAAAGATAAAACTGTAAAGTTTAAAGAAATAGCAACAACATTTGAACCTATATCAAAAATTTCTGAAAATGCAGTATTTACAGATAAAAATGTAATTGTTAAAAATAATATTGTAATAGCCGACAAACAATCAGAAGTAACAGATACTGCAGGAAATAAAGAAGCAGATGATGTTATGGTTGAAGAAATGGTTAATCTAAAAATAGCAGAATCTGCTAAACAAGGTGATACTTCAGATGTAAATGTAGAAGAAAAAATTGATACAAAAGATTATGATATGCCACCACCATATCACAAAACTAATATTGTAGAAGATTTTTCTAGTAATGATTTATCAAAAGCTTCTGCTCAAACAGAAGGTATAAAACCTATGTTGGAATTTGAAATAGATTTTATGCATGTTTATCAAGATAAAGTAGAAAAACCTGATGAAAATACTATAAATGTTATTGGTGGTGGTGGTACAAAGTATGAAAATGCTTATCCAAAAGATACTCCATTAGCAGAGCAAGTAAAACAAACAGAACAAGAAACATTACAATATGATTACATATATGAAAGTGATTTTGCTTCAGCAACAATTGTAGCAGATCATCAAGATTTATTTACTGAAACAATGGTTTCAAGAATAGTAGAGATAACACCAACAATGCCACCAGCATTTGAATTAAAAGAATTTGTTGTTTCAGGGTTACCAGATGGTGTAACAATATTAAATGGTGAAGAAACAGATAAAGGAGTATGGTCAATAAAACGTAGTCCATTGGAAAAAGATTGGGATCCAAAAATACCTTATGATGAAAGATTAGAAGGTTTTTATGAAAACTTAGAAAATAAGACAATTGAAATTATATTCCAATATGATAGAGATATAAAACAAGATTTTGAAATGAATGTATGGGGTGTTACAAAATATAATGCTTCATTAGTAACTGATGAATTAAGAGAAGCAGGTTTTGAAGAACCAATTGAAACAGAATTAGAATTTGATAAATGGTATGGGGTAAATATTAAAGAAATAAACCCTGATAACTTAAATTCATATAAATTTAATGCATTTGAAGGTGAAGAAGGTGGTTTTTATGAAAAAGGTTTTGTATTATCTACAACATTAAATGATAATGAAATATTTGGTATAAAAGGTAATAATAAAATAACAGGTGGTTTAACTACAGATATTATAGAAACTTATCAAGGTGATGATTATATTGAATCAGGAAAAGGTAATGATATTATTAGAGCAGGAGCAGGTGATGATTATATTGATGGTGGAGAACATGAATTAGAATATGAATATGCAAAAGAATGGGTATATGGTGGAAAATACCCAATGCTTGGTGATACTATTGCGTTTGATAATTTTAGAGTAGATAGAAAAACACCAAATGACGGTGTAGAAGTTAATTTAGAAGAAGGTTATATAAAAGGTGAAGGTAATGATACTATTACTGGAGTGGAAAATGTAATAGGTTCTAACTATAAAGATGATATTACAGGAAACTCTGATAACAATATCATATTAAGTGGAGATTATTCAGATGTAATTAGAGGTCGAGAAGGTGATGATGAATTATATGGGGAAAGTGGGAATGATATAATTTCTGGAAATGAAGGAAATGACTTTATTTATGGTGGAGAAGGTTCTGATACAATAGATTTTGATGAAGCAAAAAATGGGATTAACATTCAACTACAAACAGAAGAAGCAAATGAATTAGGAAAAGATGAAGGTAAGTCTTGGGGTGAAGGTGAAGATTATATTTATGAAATAGAAAATATAAAAGGTTCAAAATATAATGACCTTATTTCAGGTAATAAAGAGAATAATATAATAGATGGAAATGAAGGTACAGATACAATAGATTATTCTAATATGAAAAGTTCACCAATAGAAGTTGATTTAGAATCAGGTTATTCTATTGGTGATGGTATGGATATATTAAAAAATATAGAAAATATTATAGGAACTGACCATATTTTTGGTCATGATAAATTAACAGGAAGTAATGAAGATAATAGAATAGAAGGATTAAGTGGAAATGATGTAATAAAAACATTAGGTGGAAATGATGTTGCATTAGGTGGAAAAGGAAATGACGAAATTTATTCTGGGACAGGTAATGATGTATATGATGGTGGATTAGAAGAAGATACAATTAATTTTTCAGAAGCTCAAACAAATATTAAAGTTTCAATATTAAAAGAAGAAGTTCAAGATACAAATCAAGGAAAAGATCAATTTTTGAATTTTGAAAATTTAATAGGTTCATCATTTAATGATTATATAGAAGGAAATTTTAAACAAAATACTATAGATGGTGGGAAAGGTACTGATACACTTGATTATGGTTATTATAAATCAGGTATAGAAGTAAATCTTAGTAACACAGAGATAGAAACAGAAACTGGGATGTTAGAAAAGTATTCTGTTTCAAAAGGTAATTTTGTAGATAGTGTAAAAAATATAGAAAATATTAAAACAACTAAATATGATGATTATGTTGTTGGAAGTAATTTTAAAAACGTAATAGAGACATTTGAAGGTGATGATTATATAGTAAATAGTAGTAAAAATAATACTATAGATGGTGGAGAAGGAAAAGATACAATAGATTATACTAATAGTCAAAAAGCAATAGTAGTAGATGATATAAATGATAATAATACTTTTGAAGTAAAAAAAGGTCTTGAAACAGATACAATTAAAAATATAGAACATTTTAAAGGTACACAATTTAATGATGAATTAACAGTTAATGAAAATTCAACAAAAGATTATATATTTGAAACTGGAAAAGGTGATGATATAGTAAAAGGTGGTTCCGGTTCAGATACTATTTATTTTGGAGAAGGTAATGATATTGTTATTGGTTCAAAAGGTAGAGATATATATGATGGTGAAGCAGGTATAGATACAATAGATTACTCAAAATCAACAAAAGATTTAGAAGTAGATATGAAAGAAACAAAAGGTACATTAAAAGAAGAAGGACAAGAAAAAGATAGATTTATTAATATGGAAAATATCAAAACTGGTGAAGGTGATGATATAGTAAAAGGTTCAGAAATTGGAAATAAAATTGAAACTGGAGCAGGTGATGATATTATTTTTGAAAATTTTGGTGCAAATAGTGTAGATGGTGGAGAAGGTTCGGATACATTAGACTATTCTTCATTGGAAGATGCAAAAGTTAGTGTAAATATTAATTCACAAATAGGGCAGTCAATATATGATGATGGAACAAATTCAATTCAAACAAAGATAAAAAATATAGAAAATATAATAGGTACAAATTATGATGATATTTTAACTACAAATAGTAAAGATAATACTATTTTTGGTGGCGAAGGTGATGATTACATAACATTATTTGAAGGTGATGATGTTATTGATGGTGGAAAAGAAGGTTTAGAAAAAAGTGGAGATACTATTGATTTATCAAATAATAATAGAGAAACAATAATTAATTTAAAGAATGAAACAACAGTACAAGATACAAATATTGGTAATAAAATCCTTAAAAATATAGAAAATGTAATAGGTACAAATTATGATGATTATATAACTGGAAATGAAAAAAATAATATAATAGATGGAAATTTTGGGGTTGATACTGTTGATTATTCATATTCTACTAAAGGAATAAATGCAAATATATCAAAAATATCATATACAAAAGATGATTTAATTATATGTGCAGAAAGAAATAAGGTTGATGCAGAATTAGATCAATTATTAAATATAGAGAATATAATAGGTTCTGACCATGATGATTTAGTAATATCGAGTAATGAAGATAATAATATTGAAACAGGAAGTGGTGATGATACAGTTGTTTCAAGTAAAGGTAATGATACAATAAAAATGGGTACTGGAAATGATACAATGTCATATGAAAGAAATACTCAATCAATAAAAGTTGAAGAATATGAATCAAATAATACTACAGTAGAAAAAACAGAATTAATAAAAGATAAGTTATATAACGTAGAAAATATTACTGGTTCAAATTATAATGATAAAATTACTGCTTCAAAAACAATAAATGAAAATAATACAATATCAGGTAAAGATGGTAATGATAGAATAGATGGTGGTGCAGGTGATGATAGATTACTTGGTGGTGCAGGTGATGACCATATTTCAGATAATCAAGGTAAGAACATTATAGATGGTGGAACAGGAGATGATACAATAGATTATTCTGAGTCTACTACAGGAATACATTTGAATATGGATACAAAAGTAGGTGATAATTCTATAGTAAAAATAATAAATAGTAATGAAGAAGTAGAAAAAGATACAATAAGAAATGTAGAGAATGTAATAGGTACAAATTATGATGATAAAATATATACAAATGAAGGTAATAATAAAATAGATGGTGGAACAGGTGATGATATTATTTTTGATGGATATGGGATAAATGAAGTTGATGGTGGAACAGGAAAAGACACAATAGATTATTCAATGATGCAAGGTTCTATAAAAATAGATTTATCAAAAACAATTAATCAAACAGTATTTGATGATGGTATTAATAGTATTCAAACAAAATATATAAATATAGAAAATGTTATAGGGACAGATTATGTTGATACTATTAGAGATAGTAAAGTTGATAATGTAATAACTACAGGTCAAGGTGAGGATTATATATATGTAACAACAGGTAATGATACAATTGACGGTGGTGAACAAGATGATACAATAGATTTTTCATTAAATACTCAAGCAATAAAAGTGGATTTATCAAATGAAGAAAATACACAAGATACAAATATTGGAATAAAAACAATAACAGATATAGAAAATGTTATTGGGACAGGTTACAATGATTACATTGTTGGAAATGAAGAAAATAATAAGATTGATGGGAAAGAAGGGACAGACACAATAGATTATTCTTATTCTTCTAAAGCAGTAACATTAAATATTTCTAAAATGGATTTCTTAAATAAAGATTTTGAAATATTAGAGTATAAAGGAAAAACTTCAATAAAAGAAGATGAAGTAAAAGGTATAGAGAATGTAATAGGTTCTGAATTCAATGATAGGATAGTTACAAGTAAAGAAGATAATAAAATAGAAACTGGAAAAGGTGATGATTTGATTATTAGTAGTAGAGGTAATGATACTATTGATGGTGGGGTTGGAAATGATACAGTATCATACGAAAAAAATGAAAATGCAATATTAGTGGAAGACTATGAATCAAATAATACAGTTGTAGATAAAAATGGTGTGTTAAAAGATAAATTATTCAATGTAGAAAATATTACAGGTTCAGTATTAAATGATAAAATTACAGCTTCAAAAATAGTTGCAGAAGATAATATTATAGATGGTGGAGCAGGTGATGATATTATAGATGGTGGAGCAGGTGATGATAAATTATATGGTAGTGAAGGTGATGACCATATTTCAGATACAATTGGTAAAAATTATTTCAATGGTGGTGCAGGTTCTGATACAATAGATTATTCTAAAATGGAAAAAGGTATTGACTTTAGAATGAATCCACAAGAAGAAACTTCTTTAGTAAAAATAAAAGAAATAGATGGAGTATTAACAGTAAAAGATACAGTAAAAGATGTAGAGAATATAATAGGTACAAATTATGATGATAATATCTATACAAATGAAGGTAATAATAAAATTGAAACTGGAAAAGGTGATGATATTATATCTGAAGGCTTTGGTTCTAATGTTGTAGATGGTGGAGAAGGTTCTGATACACTTGATTATAGTCAAATAGAAGGGAATATTACAATAGATATTTCAAAAACAATTAATCAAACAATTTATGATGATGGAACAAATTCAATTCAAACAAAATATACAAATGTAGAGAATGTAATAGGTACAAATTATGATGATAATATAACAGGGAATAGTTCTATAAATGAAATAAAATCAGGATTAGGTGATGATATTATAGATGGTAAAGAAGGTGATAATAGATTGTTTGGACAAGAAGGTTCAGATATAATAAATGCTGGAGATGGTAAAAATTATGTAGAAGATAAATTTGGTAATAATACTATTACATTAGGTCATGGTGGAAATGAAGTAAGAGTTGAAGGTGGTGATAATAAAATCACTACAGGTGACGGTGAAGATAATATTTATTTAAAAAATAATACAAATGAAGTATCTACAGGTGCAGGTAATGATACTGTTGATGGTGGTTCAGGTACAGATATAATAGAAGATGGTGAAGGTGATGATATTGTTGATGGTAAAGAAGGTAATGATATGTTTATTATTTCTGATGGTACAGATACAATCCAAGGTGGATTAGGTGATGATACAATCAACTTTAAAAATTATTCAACTAATTTAGATATAAAAATAAATACAGAAAATGCTCAAGTAGTTGGAACACCTGGTACAAAGGTGTTTAAAAGTATAGAAAATGTAATTGGAGGAAATAAAAATGATAAAATCCAAGGTAACTTTAAAATTAATAAAATTGATGGTGGTTCTGGTTCAGATACAATAGATTATTCATTTGTAAATACTGAAAATTATGGTGTAACTATAAATCTTTCAGATAATGATTACAAATTAAAAGATACAGGAGATACATATAAAGCAACAAGCGGATATAAAGAAGAAGTAGTAGATACATTGGAGTCTATAGAAAATGCAATAGGGACAAATGATAATGATTTAATAATAGGAAATAAATCTAGTAATGAAATAGAAGCTTCAGATGGAAATGATACAATAATTGGTTCAGACGGTAATGATATTGTAGATGGTGGTTCTGGAAATGATACAATAGATTATTCTGATTCTAGTGATTCAATATATATAACAAATTATGAGTCAGAAGTAAAAGAAAACATAATTGCAAATGGGGAACAATCAGATAAAGTAAAAAATATAGAAAATATAATAAGTACGGATTATGATGATACAATTAAAATTTCAGGAAATGATATTGTAGTTAATAAAATTGAAACTGGAAGTGGTTCAGATATAGTTAATTCTGGTGGTGGAAATGATATTGTAGATTTAGGAGAAGGTAATGATACATTTTTAATATCAGAAGGTAATAATAATATAGATGGTGGGAAAGATGAAGATTTACTTGATTATTCTATAGTAACAAAAGATGTTAAAATAGCATTAGTAGATGACGGTGGTGAAAATATAACAAAAATAGATAATGTTGATAAAGATACAATAAAGAATATAGAAAATATTACAACAGGTACAGGTAATGATAATATTGTTGGAAATAATAAGGATAATGTTATTAAAACTGGAACAGGTGATGATACTATTGGTGCTCAATATGGTAATTTAAATATTGTAGAAGGTGGTCTTGGTACAGATACTTATCAATTTAGAACTGTGGAGGCTAATACATTCCTTGATTTGATGGATACAAATCAACAAAAAGTTATTTCAAAAGAAGGAAATAATACTTTTATGATTATAAAAGGTATAGAAAATATTCAAGGTTCAGAAAATATAGATATATATAAAGGTGATTCAGTTGATAATAAAATTGAAGGTTTCGGTGGAGATGATGAAATATATGGTAGAGAAGGAAATGATACATTAAATGGAGATGAAGGAAATGATTTTTTAAGTGGTGATTCAGGTGATGATACATTAAATGGTGGAACGCAAGATGATGTATTAAAAGGTGGTTCAGGTGATGATATACTTAATGGTGGCGCAGGTATAGATACAGCAGATTATACTGAAGCAACTGAAGATTTAAATATTGATTTATCAAAAACAGGGAAAGTATTTATTTCTGATTCACAAGGTTCAGATACATTTAATTTAATTGAAGGTGCAAAAGGTGGTTCAGGTGATGATATATTAACTGGAACAACAACAACAAATTACCTATATGGAAATGATGGGGATGATACATTGTTAGGATATGGTGGGGATGATATTATAGATGGTGGAGCAGGAATTGATTTCATTTCATTTAATTTCTCTGATAAAAATCTTACTATTAGACTTGATACACTTGATTGGCAAGATACAAATGATGGAAAAGTAAAGTTAATAGGAATTGAAAATGCAGAAGGTGGTACTGGTGATGATAAAATCTATGGAAATGCTTCTAAAAATGAAATAAGAAGTTTAGGTGGAAATGATACTATTTATGGTTCAGATGGTGATGATAAATTGTATGCAGGTACAGGTGATGATATACTTGATTATTCATTAAATGAATTTGGTGGTGTAGAAATAGATATAAATCTAACAGAATATCAAGTAAAAGAAGATGGATATTCAAATAAAGATGATATATCTGGATTTGAAACTATTCAAGGTTCTAATTTCTCTGATATATATATAGGTAAAGATGGTTATAAAGATATATTTAAAGGTGGGGATGGAAATGATACCATAACTATTAGTACTGGTGATGGTATTAATATGGATGAACTTGAAGGAGAAGGTGGAGATGATACATTTATTATAAATACTTCAACTGAAAATCAAACAAAAATGATTGGTGGTCATAATAATCAACAAAATGGTGATACAGTTGATATGTCTAATTTAGGTGTGAATGAAGCAGTAAAAGTAGAATTAACAGAAGTTAATACAGAAATAAAAACAATAGTAGGGAATAAATTGTTAGGTGTATTAAATGGTATTGAAAATATAATAGGTACTCAAGGAAATGATGATATAAAAGGAAATTCAGAAAAGAATATAATTGATGGTGAAGGTGGAGATGACATATTAAGACTATCAAAAGGTGGAGATGATATTTATGGTGGTGCAGGTTTTGACGAATTAAATATGGAAACAATAACTAATGCTGCTGATGTTGATTTACAAAAAAATGTAATAAAAGATAAAACCGAAGGTGGGGAAATTGGTTCTGGTTCAAAAGTATATGAAATAGAAAAAATATATGGAACTTCATATTCAGATATTTATCAATTAAATGAAGAAAAAAATGAAGTTGATGGAAATGGTGGTATAAATACTTTAACTTATATAGATTATACATATGAAATAAAAGTAGATTTAAGTAAAACAGATTATCAAATTGTTGGAACAACAATAAATGGAAATATAGATGAAGATAAATTATCAAATATTCATAATGTAATAGGTTCAAATCAAAAAGATATTCTTATAGGTAGTGATGCTACTAATGAATTGTTTGGTGGAATGAGTAACGATGTATTAAATGGTGGAGCAGGGAATGATAAACTGTATGGAGAAAGTGGAAATGATACAATACAATATGATTTAGGTTCAGATATAATAAATGGTGGAGAAGGTTCTGATACACTAGATTTCTCTAATTATACATTAAATGATTCAGGTATATTCAACTTAAAAACAAATGAAACAATTATTGATGGTGAAACAGATACAACAAGTTTTATAGAAAATATAATAGGTACAAAAAACAATGATACAATAGTTGGTGATAATACAAATAACACTTTAATAGGTGGTTTGGGTGAGGATACAATAGATTATTCTACGGCAACAAATGGGGTAAAAGTAAACCTAAATATTAAAACTCAACAAGATACAAAAGAAGGTATAGATACAATAAAAGAAATAGAAAATATTAAAGGTTCAAATTATAAAGATATATTGGAAGGTGATAGTGAAGTAAATATAATTGAAGGTGGAGAAGAAAATGATAAAATAATAAATTCAGCTGGTGCAGATGAATTATATGGAAATACTGGAAATGATATTTTTGAAATGGGAACATATACAAATAGTATTAATACTATAGATGGTGGTGAAAATGGTGTTATGGATAATGGTATTATAGGTGATACAGTTGATTATAGTAATGCAACTAATGCGATTGAAGTAAATTTAAATACAAGTAATATGGTAGATGTTAAAATAGATGGAACGATTGTAGATAGAATAAAAAATGTAGAGAATGTAATAGGTACAGATTTTAATGATAATATTACAGGTGATAGTGAAATAAATATAATAAAAACTGGAGTAGGTGATGATATTATTGTAGGTTCTGAGGGTAATGACACTATTAATGGTGGAGAAGGTTCTGATACAGTAGATTACTCTAGTAATACAGTTAGTAAAGTAGATGTATCTTTAATTAATGGTATTTCTATATCGCCAGAATCAAATACAGATACACTTGTATCAATAGAGAATGTAATAGGTACAATTGCAAATGATACAATAGAAGGGAATGGTCAATATAATACTATTGATGGAAAAGGTGGTGTAAATACACTAACATTTAATTCTTATGATTATAGTATAAAAATAGATTTAAATGATGAAACTAAGCAAATAGTTTATGAAAATGGTGGAAATGTAGATTATTATAAAATATCAAATATGCAAAATCTAATAGGTACGAAATATGATGATGAAGTAAAAGCAAAAAACAATGAAAGTAATAATATCGATTTAGGTGAAGGTGTAGATTTATTTATAGGTTCTGAAATAGATGGGGAAAATATAATAGATGGAAATAATGGTTCAGATACTATTGATTATAGTAATTATACACATAAGGTTGTAGGAACATTAGATAATGATACATTGACAACATTAACAGTTACAGGATTGACAAACCAAGATGATAAAGTAAAAAATATAGAAAATATAATTTTAGGTAGTGGTGACGATGAGATAACAGGAAAACTTGGAAGTAATAAAATTGAAGGTAGAGCTGGAAATGATATATTAAAAGGTGGATATGGTGAAGATGAGTTACTTGGTGGAGCAGATAATGACATATTAGATGGTGGATTAGGTAATGATAAACTTGATGGTGGTTCAGGTATAGATGAAATAAATTATTCTGCAGAGTCAGAAAGTTTAACTTTAAATATGCAGGTAAAAGATACAGAAGGATGGAGTACAGCTCAATTAAATACACAAGAAGATAAAATCAAAGATGTAGAAAATATTACAGGTTCTATGTCAGATGATGAAATCATAATGGATGAAAAAGATAATATATTAGACGGTTTTAAAGGTAATGATAAACTTGATGGTGGGTTAGGTGATGATATTATTAATGGTGGGTTAGGTGATGATATTGTATATATTAGAGATATATTAGATGGAAATGATACTATTGATGGTGGAGCAGATTCAGTAATAGGTAATACATTGTCATTTGAAAAAATCACAAGTCAAGGTGTAAATATAGATTTATCTACAGCAGTAGATGTGGAAGGTTTTATTTCAGTTAATATGTCAGATGGTATTGCAACAGAAGTAGATAAAATAAAAGGTTTTAAAAATTTAATAGGAACTTCTAAAAATGATAATTTCATTGGTGATTCAGGTGATAATAATATTGAAGGTAGAAATGGTGATGATACATTAAATGGTGGATTAGGTGATGACACTATTAATGGTGGAGAAGGTTCTGATACAATATCATATTCAAATACAAGTGAAAAGAATGTAGTAGATTTAGTATTAGAAATTGGGAAAGTAGGAGCAACAGAAGTAGATAAACTTATATCAATAGAAAATGTTACTACAGGTAGTTCTAATGACCAAATATTTGCAAAAGATAATCAAAGTAAAAATATATTTGATGGTGGTGATAATATAGGTGACGAAATAAATTATTCAAAATATACAACTGGTGTTACTGTAGATTTAAGTAAAACAACTGAACAAACAATTTCATTAAATGATAAAGACATAATAAGAAATATAGAATATGTTGTTGGTACAGATTTCAATGACTTTATAACTGGTTCAAGTGTTTATAATGAAATAAGTACTGGATTAGGTAATGATACAATCTGGGGAGCTGGAGCTGGTAATGATAAGATTAGAACTGGAGAAGGTGATGATATTGTATATAATAGTGATGGTATTGATGATATAAATACTGGTGCAGGTAATGATACAATCAAAATTAGTAAAATAGCAGAAGGTGGGGATAATATTGATGGTAGTACATTAATAGATACTATTGATTATTCTGAATATAGTTCAAATTTAAATGTAGTAAATGTAACATTAAATGGAAGTTCTATTTCAACTGCTCAAGTAAAAAAAATAGATGGAACAAATATTGTAGTAAATATAAAAAATATAGAAAATGTAGTAGGTTCTGCAGGTAATGATAACATTACTGGTGATGATTTAGTAAATAAAATAGAAGCAGGATTAGGTGATGATACTATAGATGGTGGAGCTGGTAATGATACAATATATGGTGAAGCTGGAAATGATATTATTTATGGAAAAGAAGGAAAAGATACTATTGATGGTGGAACAGGTAATGATACTATAGATGGTGGAGAAGGAAAAGATACTATTGATGGTGGTGAAGGTGATGACCATATTTATTATTCAAGTGGAGATGATATCATAGTAGGTGGTAATAATACTAATGTAGGTGATATAATTGACTTTACTAATTCAACTTTAGGTGTTAACCTTGATTTAAATACACCTGATGGTGTTCAACAAGATCTATTAAATGGAAGTTTTATTACATTGAGTCAAATAGAAAATGTAATAGGATCTAAAAAAGATGATGTATTTAAAAGTAATGTAAATGTATCTAATAATATAGATGGTGGTGATTCTACTACTGATGATGATACAATATCATATATAACTTTGGAAGTAAATGATGTAACAAAAGATTATTTATATTCTGAATCAATATCAAATATTACAATTTATCAAAATGGAGTACAAGGTTCTGCAGTTGATTCATTAAGTAGAATAGAAAATATAATTGCAACAAATGGAAATGATACAACAAACTTCTTAGACTCTATTGATTCTATTAAAATATGGGGAGAAGGTGGAAATGATACTATTAGAGGTGGAAAAAAAGAAGACTCATTATATGGTGGAGCAGGTGATGATATTATAGAAGGTGGAGAAGGTGATGATATTATAGAAGGTGGAGCAGGTCAAAATACAATTTCATATGAAAATGCTAAAACTCAAGTAGAAGTAAATCTACAATTAAAAACAGGTATAGGTTCTAATACAGGTAATGATACATTTAAAGAAATTCAAAATATAATAGGTTCAGAATATGCTGATACATTTATTGGTGATTCAGGAGATAATACAATTAATGGTGGTGGGGATAATGATACAATAGATTATTCTACTACTGGGTTTGGAACTGCCGGAATTAATGCAGATTTATCAACAGGTATAATAACAGATAAAGATATAAATTCTTCAACAATAAAAACAGATACAGTAATATCAATAGAAAATGTAATAGGTTCAGAAAAAGATGATATTATCAAAGGAAATGATAAAGATAATGTATTAAAAGGTGGAGCAGATAAAGATGAAATATATGCATCAAAAGGAAAAGATACATTAGATGGTGGAGACGGTAATGATGAAGCTAATTTTTCTGAAATAACTGATAGAAGTATTGATATAACATTAAATATGGATGGAGAACAAAATGTTGTTTATAAAGATTTAACGGAAGAAAAAAATATTATAACAGATATAGATACAAAAATAGTAAAAATAGAAAATATAACAGGAACAATAAATAACGATAGTATAACAGGAGATGCAAAAGCAAATATATTAAAAGGAGATGCTGGTGATGATATATTAAATGGTATGGCACAAAATGATACTATTGATGGTGGAGAAGGTAATGATATTATTGATGGTGGAGAAGGTTCTGATTCATTAAAAGGAGATGCTGGTGATGATATATTTAAATACTCAAAAGGAAATGATAAATATGATGGTGGAACAAATACTAATATAGGTGATACTATTGATTTTAGAACTGCAGATGCTGGAATAAAGTTAGATTTCTCAACAGCAGAAGGACAAGAACAAACAATAAATATAGCAACTGGTGAGAAAGTAACCTTAACTGAAATGGAAAATACAATAGGTTCTTTACATAATGATACATTTATATCAAATATTACAAAATCAAATACAATAGATGGTTCAGAGGGAGATGATAATATATCTTATGAATCATTGGAAATAAATGGTGACCCAGATAATAATAGATTGGTAGCAACTTCTATGACAGATATAAAAATATACCAAAATGGAATGGTTCAACCTGCAGATTCATTAATATCTATAGAATCATTAACAGCAACAAATGGAAATGATGAATTTAATTTTGAAGAAGTAAATTATGATTTATTCTTATATGGAATAGATGGAAATGATAAAATGATAGGTGGTTTAAAAAATGATTTACTAGAAGGTGGAGAAGGTAATGATACTATTGATGGTGGGACAGGGAATGATATAATAGATGGTGGGACAGGGAATGATACAGTTTCATATCAAACTTCAACTACAGGTGCAGTAATAAATTTAACATTACAAAAAGCAGAAGTTGGAGCAGATGTAGATACATTAATATCAATAGAAAATGTAATAGGTTCTAATACAGGTGATGTTATTATAGGTAACTCAGGGAATAATATAATAGACGGGAAAGAAGGAATTGATACAGTAGATTATTCTTCTATTTTATTCTCAACAAATAAAGGAATAAATGCAGATTTATCAAATGAACAAATAATAGATTATTCAATAAATACAGTAATAGGAACAGATACAGTAATATCAATAGAAAATGTAGTAGGTTCAGAAAAAGATGATATTATTAAAGGAAATGATGAAGATAATGAATTAAAAGGAAAAGAAGGGAATGATGAATTTAAAATAACAAAAGGGAATGATATAATAGATGGTGGACTAAATGAAGATACAATGGATTTCTCAGAGTTCACAGATAAAAGAATAGAGATAGAATTAAAAGGGAATGTAAACGCAGATTTAAAAATATATAAACCAGATAATACTTTAGACATTGGTTATAAAACAGAAATAAAAAATATAGAGAATATAACTGGGACACAATTAAATGATAAAATAATTGGTGATGGAAGTGGTAATATACTAAAAGGTGAAGCAGGGAATGATACTATTAGTGGATTATCTGGAATAGATACAATTGATGGTGGAGCAGGTGATGATACATTAGATGGTGGAACAGAAGCAGATACAATAATTGGTGGAGCAGGTCAAGATACATTGTTATCTGGAGCGGGGAATGATACATTTGAAGGTGGAGAAGGTGATGATACAATTGACTATTCTAATGCATTATCAAAAATTACTGTTGATTTAGAAGGACAAAATGTATCAGGTAATGCTACAAATTTAGATACATTTAAAGAAATAGAAATAATAAAAGGTACAAAGTTTGATGACGTATTTAATTCAGGTTCAAATAATAATAATAATTATTCAATTGAAGGTGGTGAAGGAAAAGATGAATATAATATAACTAATACAGCAATAGGAAATGAAATAGTAAATCTTGGAAAAGATAATGATATATTTAATATTATTAATGTTGAAACTTCAATAAATGGTGTTGAAAAAACATTTGATGGTGGTGATAATGGTATTGCTTGTGGGTTAGGAGCTAATGGTGATACAATAGATGGGAGTTCAATCACAACAAAAATAATATATGATATGAATGATGTAAGTTATGTAAATAATGATCATTCAAGATTGACAATAAATAATATAGGTAATACAGAAAGTTATAATATATATATTAAGAATATAGAAAATATATTCCTAGGAACTAATGATGATATTATTTATGGTGATGATAAGGATTCATTAATTAAAGGTAATGAAGGTAAAGATATAATTGAAGGTGGAGCAGGTAATGATATAATTGAAGGTGGTTCAAATATTGCAGGGATTGAAAATGGAGATACAGTTTCATATGATTATATAAATAGTGCAAATAGTGTTAACATAGATTTATCTACTGGTATAGCAGTAGTGGAAGTTGGAGCAGATGAAGATAAAGTAACTGAAATAGAGAATGTAATAGGTTCTAAGAATGATGATATTATAAAAGGTGATCAAAACGATAATAAATTAGAAGGAAAATTAGGAAATGATACAATTTATGGTTCCTTAGGAAATGATACAATTTATGGTAATGAAAATACTGATGAAATGTCATATGATACTTTAAATAGTTTGTATTATATAGATACAACTGGTTTAGCAGATATATCATTAAAAAAAGTTTTAGATGATAGTGAAGATTATGTACAAAAATTAAATACTATTGAAATAGTAACAGGAACACAAAATGATGATATTATTTATGGTAATGTGAATGCAAATACAATAAATGGTAATAAAGGTAATGATAAATTAAGTGGTCTAGGTGGCGCTGATATAATTGCTGGTGATGCAGGTTCAGATAGTTTTATATTTAATATTGATGAAAATAATAATCAATTTATAAATATAGAGAATGATAAACTTGATGGTGGAGATGATTCAGATACAATAGATTATTCAACATTTGTGGAAACTTTAACTTTAACTTTAAATACTTCTAATTATGCTGAAGGTATATTTACAAAAACTAATTTAGATACTTCAATTCATGAAGTAAAAAATATAGAAAATGTAATAGGTTCTCAAGGTAAGAATATAATAATAGGTGATAGTGAAAATAATACAATAATAGGAAATGTAGAAAAAGATATATTAAAAGGTGGAAATGGAATAGACTATATAGAAGGAAAAGAAGATGAAGATAAAATTTATGGTGGTTCGGGTGATGATATATTAGATGGTGGTTCAGGTAATGATACTATTTATGGTGATGATAATAATGATACAATATACGGTGGAGAAGGTAATGATATAATATATGGTGGAACAGGAGTAGATGAAATTGATGGTGGGTTAGGTGATGACACTATTAATGGTGGTTCAGGTAATGATTCTATTGATGGTAGTTCAGGTAATGACATTATATCTGGAGATGCAGGTGATGATATTATTAATGGTGGTCTAGGTATTAATACATTATTCTTTGGAAATGCATTATCTGAAATAGTTATAAATATGGCAGAAAAATATTCACTTATAAATAGTGTTTACACTTTAGATAATATTAGTGGTACACATTTTAAAACATATTCTACAAATCTAATTGATCAAGGTGAAGATTACGTAGAAAATATAAGAGATATTATAGGTTCCTTCCAAAAAGATACAATAACAACAGATGCTCAAAATAATTATATAAAATCTGGTGGTGGAAATGATGAGGTAAATATAACAAAAGGAGAAAATTTAATTGTAACAGAATCAGGAGAAGATATAGTAAATGCAACTACTGAAATAGGTTTAAAAAATACTATTTATTTAGGAATAGGAAATGATGTATTTATAGGTCAAAATATAGGTGGAAATTATATAGATGGGGAAGAAAATAGTGATACAGTAGATTATAATTTAATTACAACTAATGGATTAGATGTTGATTTAACAAATAAAGAAAATAAAACAATAAACGTAAAGGAAAATAATAACACTCAAATAGTGGAAATGACAGAAATAAAAACTTCTAATCAAGAAGGTATTCAATATTCAGACTATATTAGAAATGTAGAAAATATTATAGCAACTGAACAAATAGATATATTAAAAGGTGACGATAATGATAATAGATTTGAAGGTAGAGGGGATAATGATATATTTATAGGTAGAGGTGGAAATGATACATTAATAGGTGGAGAAGGAATAGATAGAATAAAATATGATTATGTAACTAATTCAAATATATCTATAAAAGTTGATTTAATAGAACAAACTGGTACAGTGGATTACAATAATCCTTCAGGAAATATAACAGATAAAGATAGTTTTGAAACAGTGGAAAATTTTACATTAGGAAAAGGAAATGATTTAATTATCAATGATTCATATAAATATTTCTATAATAATGATATAGATGGTGGAGAAGGTATAGATACAATAACACATAAGACTTATGAACAAAAAGTAGTAATAGATTTACAAGCAGGAACAATAACTTCTGATATTGATGTTACAAATACAGAAAATGATAGTATAGTAAATGTAGAAAATGCTACAGGTTCAAGGTATGGAGATGAAATAAAAGGTAGTGATGAAGATAATGAAATAAGAGGTTATGATGGAGATGATAAGATATATTTCTCAAAAGGAAATGATATATTAATGGGTGAAGCTCATCAAGATACATTTATACATGAAGGGACAGTAATTGAAAATGGAATAGATAGAATAGATGGTGGAGAAGGAAAAGAAGATAAAATAGATTATAGTAGAATAAATAGTTCAAATTATATTATTGCAGATATGACAAGTTCTGAAAATCTTGTTATAGGAAAAGATATAAATAATGTTGATATAACTGAAGATTATTTTAAAGTATTATTTTACAATACCAGTGATGATTTAGAAGTTACTAATTCAAAAGATAATTTTATTAGAGTTGAAGAACTATATGGGACTGAAGGAAACGATACATTAATAGGAAATAATGAAAACAATAAATTATTTGGTGCAAAAGGGAATGATATAATCAAAGGAACATCAGGGGAAAATACATTAAAAGGTGGAGATGGAGATGATAAGATATATGGTGGAGATGGAGATGATAGAATATATGGTGAAATTGGGAATGATATAGTTTATGGTAGTAATGGTACAGATATTTTATATGGTGGAGATGGAAAAGATACATTAAATTATTCAACTTTAGAAGCAGGGATAATTAATAAAATTAAAATTTCTTTAGGTGAAGGTACAGGTTCAGGAGACGATATAGGAGTAGATGTATTTGTAGGATTTGAAGATGTAATAGGGACAAATGATAATGATACTATATCAGGTAATACTGAAAATAACCAAATTTGGGGGAATGATGGAGATGATATAATTGCAGGTAGTTTTGAGTTAGAGGAAACATTAAATTATGGTCAAGGTGATGATAATTATTATGGTGGAAAAGGTGAAGATACTATTTATGTTGGAGTAGGGAATGATTATATAGATGGTGGAGAAGGAATAGATACTGTTAATTACTCTAGAGTACAATTAAATACAGGTATTACAGTTGATTTATCTAAAGATGGTATAGAACAAGATATGGGAGCAGCAGGTAAGGATACACTAAAAAGTATAGAAGGTATTGTAGGGACTGTTTCAAATGATTATATAACTGGTTCAAGTGCAAATAATGTTATTGATGGTTCTGGTGGTAATGATATATTACTTGGTTATCAAGTTGATGATATTGCAACAGTTGTATCAGGTACAAATTATGAAATTAAATTGGGAACTACTTCAGGAGATAATACAATAAGAGGTGGTTCTGGGAATGATACAATTTACGTATATGAAGGGAATGATATAGTTGTAGGTGGTGAACATAATGATACATTAATTATAAAAAGTACAAAAGATACACAAATTAATTTCCTTACTAATACATTTGAGATAGGAAACTTAAATACAGTTACAAATGTATTTACACAAATGTATGCTTCAGAAGTATATTCTATGGAAAATATTACTACTCAAAGTGGTAATGATAATATTGTAGGTTCATTAGAAAAAAATATAATAAAGACAGGTGAAGGAAATGATACAGTCTATGTGAAAGATGGAGAAAACATTGTAAATACAGGTACAGGGAATGATTATATAGTATCTGGACAAAGTGTGGATACTATAGATGGAGGTGAAGGAAATGATACAGTTGATTATGTTGAAGTTGGTGAATCTATTTATATAGATACAAGAGATATTACAACTGACCCAAGTACTACAGGTAATTATAACCCAATAACAAAAGAGTTATTGGTAAAACTTGGAGCAGAAGGAGCTGCAGAGTTTGATAAAATAAAAAATATAGAAATAATAAAAGGTACAAATCTTTCAGATTACCTATATGTACTAAATAATAAACAAGATACAATTTATGGTAATGCTGGTGATGATATGATATTTGGTTCTAATGATGATAAATTATATGGTGATGCCGGTGCAGATACAATAGAGTTTAAACTTGCATCAGATAAAAGTGGAGTATTAGATGGTGGTACTGGTGTTGATGATTTAATTATAATGAATGATGTAAATACAGAAGAAATTTATGCGAATCTAAATACAAATAAAGTAAAACTTGGTGTAGGTGGTACTGAAAGTATTATTTCAAGTATAGATAATTTAACTTTTAAAAGTACAAAAGATATAGTAAATGAAAAAGCAGGTGTTTCTAATAAAATATTATTAGGTGATAATGACGATTTATTGATAATAGATACAGCTACTTCTGGTGGAGATATATTAAATGGTGAATCAGGGGATGATACAATTAAGTTAGACTACACTTCCCAAACAGGAATAACAAAAGTAGATTATTTAAATAATAAAATAGTTCAATATGATGTAGGTAATACAGAAATCACTAGTTCTGTTATATCAAATTTTGAAACAGTGATTGGTTCTAATTTTAATGATTGGTTAACTACTTCTACTTTAGTTAAAAATACATTTAATGCTGGGGCAGGTAATGATAAGGTAGAATATAATTATTCTTCAGAAGTAAAAGTAGGGAATGTAATAGATTCAATGGAAGGTGGAAACAATAATACATTGGATTTAAATGATAATATAAATAGATATGGAGATTTATTTATTAATAATCATACTGATTTTAAAACAAAAATAGATGTTTTAAATGGGAAGATATATATAGATTTAAATAATAATCAATCATTTGAAACTAATGAACAAGTATCAACTATCAGTGGTTTTGAGACAATTCAAGGTATGGGGGTTGAAACAATTATAGATGGAAATGACACAATGAAATATAATTTGGGTAGTGGAAATGATATTATATACATTAATAAAGGTGATGATAAAATAGATACAGGTGTTGGGGCAGATACAATATATATTCAAGACACTGGAGCTTCTAATAAAAGTATTCAATTAAATGATGGTGATGATACAATATATATTCAAGATACTTTTATTAAAAGTGGAAATACGTTTGGTGATATTGATACAGGTACAGGTGCAAATATTTTAAATACAGAAAATACAAGTAAAGATATGATATTAGATATAAACACAACAGATTCAGAAAAAAAAGATATAAAAATAGATAATGAAATAAGAGGTACAATAACAAAATTAGAAGAAGTAGTAACTGGTTCAGGTTCAGATACAGTTACTGCAAATTCATTAGAAATAAGAAATATTGATTTAGGTTCAGGTAATGATACATTAAGATATAGTACAACCTTAAATCTAGAACTATACATATCAACTAATACAATAATAAATAAAGATGATGCATCACAAAAAGTTAATGCTGTTAGAATTGAAAATTTCATTTTAGGTTCAGGCGATGATATGGTGGATACAGGTGCAAATGAAACAGCATATAATGTAAAAACAGGTATAGGTTCTGATGTGGTATATTATAGAGGTTATAAAGCAATTATAGATGGAGAAGGTGGAACAGATAAAATATATATAGGATATGATGAAAGTATTCCTAATAATCCTATCGATGCAGCTGAATATTTAAAGATAGATAGTACAGGGAAAGGTATAGTAACTAATTCAAGTTATAACCAAATTGGAGGGACATTCTCAAACTTTGAAATTTTAGAAGATTACAATGGTGATAATCAATTGATTAATTATAACTATGGTGGTTTAATGAATATAAACTTCGGAGGTGGGAATGATAAAATAATAATAAATACAGCAGGTGAAAATAAATTTGATATGGGAACTGGTTGGGATGAAGTAACTATAAATACTGATTATAGTGAAAGTGGAAAAAACTTAACTTTAGAAAATGTAGAAATTGTAGATACAGATAATACAAGTAATTTTAAAATGAATGAAGGGGATGTTATTAATTTTGGTTCTGCAAACTACACAAAATTGTATTTAAAAAATGAAAATGTATTACAAGGTGGAAATGTAACATTTGATGCAGATTCTAATTATCAATATATACATTTTAAAGATACAATAACATTCAATTCAAATGAACAAATAGCTACAACTTTTCAACAAGGTTTTGATAGAATATATTTTAATAGTAATGGAGCAAATAAAGTAAATATTACTGATATGAAAGCAGAACTTGGGGTTAAAGATAATTTGTATTGGTATAGTGGTTCAGGTGATGATAAATGGATAATAGAAAATGGTGGAGAAGGAATTACTAGTTATTATTCAAATATGGGAGGTGGAACAGATAAAATGTTGATTAGAGGATCCTGGAATGGTGGTTATAAAGCTAGAAGTGTTGAAAAATTATATATATCAGACAAACAATCAATGAGTACAGATGAAACTAATTTAAGTTATTTTGGTACATCACAAATAATAATGAAAAGTGGTTCTACAATGACATATTCTTATTGGGCATGGAATGGAGAAAATGTACAACAATATACAAAAACATTCTCAAGTAGTCAAACAGTGGATGGTAAAACATTTACATTTGTAAATGATGTAGATAGTTCTTTTGGGGATTTCTAGATTGAACAAAGTAATAACATATCCATAAATAGTTATAAAGTAGACTTTATTGATTTAAATTTAAACTGAAAAAAGAACAAATAATCAAAATTGAAAGATTTTTTTGTTTGTTCTTTTTTTATATTATTTTTTTTTCTTAATAAGTTAAATCTTGAAAAATACAAGTTCTAATTTCAGATTTTTTAGCATTTTGTGAACATATTTCAGATTCTGTTTTCATTTCATTGAAGTTTTGAGAATTTTTAATAGAAGTTCCAATATAGATATCAAAATGTTTAGTAATTCCATTAATTTCTAAACCATTGGTATAAACTTCTTCAATAATTTTATTATTATTTTCAATAATTTTTTCTTTATTGTTTGTAGATAAGTCAATTAATTGTATATTCTGATAACCATCTACAATTAAATAAATCTTTTTACCATTAAAAATGGTATTTATTTTCTCTATAATTGTTTCAATAATCATTTGTTGTTGTTCTTCTTCAATGTTATTAAAACTTTTTAAATCACTAAAGTTAATAGTAGAAAAAGTAATTACTTTATTTTTATTAAAAATATATTCTTCAAAAAACAATAAGAAACTTGGTTCATATTTATTTAAACTAGTAGTTTTATATTCTTTTACTAGGTTTAATTTTTTAATTGTAAATGATTGTTTAATGATAACTATAAGTAAAAAAACAACAATACATAATAAAAGTAATTTTAGATCTATATAAGTAGAAATCATTAATTCTAATTTTTCCATATTCATAATATTAGCCTTTTAACTTTAAATATTCAGGTTCATCAATTTTCTTTAAAACAGACATAAGAAATTCAAATTCATTTTTTTTATTTTTTGTTAATTCAAGTATATCTTGAGAAGTATCCATCCAAAAAATATCTTCACAAAAAAAGTGTTTAATATAAAAAGATTTAAATTTTTCTAAATCTCTAATTGAATATTTATTAGTATATGGATTTAAAAAAATAGTAAAAGTTTCTAATTTTTCAATGATATTGTTAAGAATATGTTCATACTCTGGGGATTTACCATCACTATCAAATAATAACATATTATTATTAATAAATAATATTTCAGTATTATCAATAACTATACCTGAAAATTGTTCTTCACTGTCTTCTAATCCTATTTGAATATAGTTAATAGTTTCAAATGAATATTCAACATTAATTTTTAACATATCAAACTCCTTTTAAAATTTTAAACTTGTACCAAGTTTAATACCTTGGTTTTTAAATTCTGATTTATCAACTATATCTTCATTTTTAAAGATTTCTAAATTAATATTTAAAAAATCATGATAAGAAGTGTTATAAGAAACAGCCTTGTAATCTAAATTATGGTATTCATTGTCATCTCTTTGTCCTAAATCAAAAATATGACTAAAACCAATTTTAGTTTCAGGTGTCACATACTTATAAATAGCATAACTCATAGTATGGTAATTTTCTTCTTGTAAAATAGTAGCAACTCCAGGATGAAGTTCTCCTTCTTCATTATACCAAGGAACAGTTAAAATATTTTCACCAGTATTAGGGTCTAATTCATAATAACCTCTCATAGCTTCATTTGCTAAAGTTATTTCTCTTTTCATTGTATGATATTTGTAACCTAAATCAATTTCTAAATCTTGTTTATTGTTACTAAAGAGTTTCATTAAATCTTTTTCAAAACCTAAAACAGTATTAGATTGTTTAATATTAATAGTTGGTTTAACATCCTCTTGATCACTATTTTTCCAAGTCTTATACATAAAAGTATCATATTTTAATGTATCAGAACTATCTGTAAATTCTGATTCCATTTTATTTTGTGATAAACTTATTTTAGGTAATAAAGAATCTTTTGGTTCTAATAAAATATTATAATTATGTGAATATTCATTTTTTTGATCCATTATATGAAATGTTGATGCTTCATATTTAAGACCACCATGTTCACCTTTCTTAAAATAAAGATTGGCTTCAACAGAAGAAATATCATAAGAATATCCTGTGGATATTTTAACTAATTCATTATCTATTACAATTTGTTCATTAGTTAAAATATCAGCATTTAATAAACTATTAGTAAAAAATAAAAGTGGTATTATAATACTAGTTTTTTGTCTCATCTTTAATTCCTAAGTTTTTTATCAATTCTTGATAACCATCATTGTTGTTTGACTTAATAGTTTCTAATATAGATAAAAAATCATTATATACTAATAATGCTTTAGTATTAAATTCTTTTACAGGAAAAGACCAATCGGTGTTAGTTGAAAAACCATTAGTAATAAATTTTTCTTTTAAATTGTTTTCCAAAGTATCATTATCTTTAAAAGTTTCAACAAAAGTTTCAATATTACTAATAACAAATTTTCCTATATTTTTATCAAAAACAATAGTATAAGAATCAAGTTCTTTCATTGTTTTTTCAATAAGTTCTTTATAAGAAGGGTTTTTTTCTAAGTATTTTTCAATAGTATTTTCTTTATCAATACTTACTAATGCATTATTATCAACATAATATAATAAATTGTTAAATAAAACAATACCAGCAAATCCAGTATCTATATCTTCACCAACTTGTAAATAATTTACAATTTTAAATCTTTCTTCAATATATTTTTTCATTTTTATTCCTTTTTTTCTATAATTAAAATATAGTTTTTTAACTTTACGGTTAATTTTATTTAAATACTATTGTATTTGTCAAATATGATTTCAGATAAAGATATTTCTTTAAATTCTTCATCACCTTTTAATTCCATTTGTGCTTCTATCTCTAAATCTGCTAACATTTGTTCTTCAAAAGATAATTTTTTTTCATTACCACCAAAATCTGCTTCAAGGTCTGCTAATAGGTCATTACCACCAAAATCTGCTTCAAGGTCTGCTAATAGGTCATTACCACCAAAATCTGCTTCAAGGTCTGCTAATAGGTCATGATTAATATCAGGTTTATTATCAATTGACTCTTCACTTGGTTCAGGTTTAATCAAAGGGGTAACTTCTTCATCATTAGAACCAAACAATTCATCAAATTCTTGATTAACTTCTAAAGAAGTATTAGTAGTGTTAATAGGTTGTTCTTCTACAGTATCTATTTGATTAGTTTCAATATTGTTTAAACCTAAACTATTAAGAAAATTATTTCCCACTTTCTCTCCTTTTTTTCATATTTAAATATACTTTATTCCTATCTAATAGAGATTTTCTACTATTTGATTTAAGTTGATTTTGTATTTTGGCAATAATTTTTTCTAAAATTTTTAGATCAGATTTTAATTTATTATTTTCCTTTAATGAAGAGTCTAATTTTTTCTCTAACTTTGAATATTTTGTATCTAAAGAATTATTATCTTGTTTTGTTGATTTCATTTCTTTGATTATTTTATGTAAGTTAGCTATTTCAACTAATAATAGATTAGTGTTAACAGAATTACTACTTTTAACAGAAGTTCCACTTTTTAAATTACCTGTATTTAATAATAGTGTATCTAAAAGTGTTTCAAGGTGTTTCTCTTTACTAATAATAGATTTTACACGAGTATCTAAAGTCTTTAAAACTTTATTTGTTTTTTTAGTAACAATTTCATTTAATTGTTTTAATTTATTTGTGTTGTTAGAAATAGATTTTTCATTAAATACAATTTTATTTCTATTTTTAAATATAACTTTTGATTTCTCTTTTAACATATTGATATCTTTTGTTTTTTTATCAATTTTTTTATTATCAACATTAGATAATAATTTTTTAATTTGAGGAGAGTTAAGGGCATTTTCCATAATTTTTAATTTATCTTCATGTTTTGAAACTTCTAATTCAATATTATCTATTTGTGTTTGAAATTTTAATTTATCTTTTTTTGAAAATAATTCATCACTATAGAAAATGTAATTTTCAGTAAGACTTAATCTTTTAGATAATTTTTTTAATTCAACTTCTAGTGCATTGTTGACTTTAAATGCATCAGTTAGTGAAAATAAACTAGAAGAAGTTAAGGTTAAAATTACAAGGCTTAATTTAATATTTTTTTTCATTTTTGTTCCTTTTTTAATTTAATAATTAATTGTTTTAATTTTTTAATAAATTCAACTCTCTTATTGAGTATTTTATGTTTAATTCCTAAATCAAAAGTATCTATTGTTATTTCAATTATAATAATTAATTGTTTGTTATGTTCTTTAATTTCAATTGTGTATAATATTTCACTTGAACCATTAAATACAGAATAAAGATTTTCTTTGAAAACAAATTTATCTTTAATAAAAGATTTTGAATGTAAGAATTTTTTTGATATTTCATTTTCAATTGCAAATATTAATTTTTCTTTAGATAAATTTTTTATCAAAAAGATATCTTGATTTAATCTTTTTTTATGTAATAAATAAGATTTACTAACATCATTTTTTTTATCTTTAAATTTTAACCAAGATTGTTCTTTGTTTTTAGTATCTACTTTTTTCTTAAATTGATATAATAACTCTAAATCTTGAGTAGTAGTTTTTTTAGTATTTATGTCATTGATAGAATCTAAACTTATATTGGATATTTTATTTTTCACATTCTGGTACATTTTTTTTATACCATTTATATAATCATCATCTTTAATTTGATTGTCTACATTAGAAGAAATACTATTCAATGTATTTTGTGTAGGTGTAATATTTATATTAGATATTTTATTTTTCAAATTCTGGTAAATTTTTTTTACACCATTTATATAATCATCATCTTTAATTTGACTTTGAACATTAGAATGCATGATATCCAATGTTCCTGTAGATTTTAGTTGTTTTAATTCTATATTTTCATTTAATAGGTTATCATTAGGTAAATTATTTGCTTGAATAATAAACAAAGAAGATAATAATAATAAATTAGTTTTTAGCACTTGTCAACCTTTAAGTATTTAATATCTATTAAATCATAATCATTCAACATTAAAGAATCTTTTTCTGTAATAATAAATTGAATTTTTTGATTTTTAGCTCTTAACGTTAATTTATTAAATGATTTTAAAGTATTTTTGTTTAAAAAGTTAATAAAAACTTTTTCATTTTCTAAATTATTATTTAATAAGGTATATTCAAACCAATTAATAAATTCATTATTTTCTAAGTTTTTAACAAAAATAGGGAAAATAACTTCTTCTAAGTTATTGTAATTTTTTAAAGTAAAATCAATAATATGTTTATTTATAATATTTAATTCAGTATCCCTAATGGTAGAAGTATCAATTTCAGATAATTTACTATTATTGGAAAGGAATTGTACTCCAACAAGTATTTGTTTAAAAACTTTACCATTGTTTCTATCTTTTAAAAAGATGTTTTCACTATATATTTGAAAATTATTATTAAATATATCAGAATTAAGTTCTTGATTTTTTGATTTTTCAAAAGAAATAAATTTTTCTTTTAATTCTGATACTCTATTTAGATTAGAATTATTAAATAAGATACTTTTATTAAAAATAAAATAAGTTAAAAGAAGTAATAAAAGGGTAATGATAATATTAATAATAAAGAAAATATTTAATATTCTTTCAACACTTAATGCATCAAGTTTATATTGTGACATTTCAATAGTAATTGATTCTATTACTTTATTGTTTTGTTTGATATTAAATGTTTTAACTACATTTTGTTCTTTTAACAATAAATCCCATTTACTTGGTTCTATGAAATAAACCATTCTTTTAATAGGTTTAATTGTAATAGTTTTTTGATATTTTATTAGTTTTTTATTTTTATCTAATTCATTAATGTAAATATCTATTTTTTCTTTTGGTATGTTTAAATTAACATAAATTTTAGAATTTAAAACATTGATTTTACCTATAGAATCATCTACAAGAGAAATAAAATATAAAGGATTCATAATTTGTAATGATTTTGTATCAATTTTTATTAAAGTTGATTCAATTTTTATTTTTTTAATATTACTACTCATACTTTTTAAAGTATTAATATCAATAGGTTTAGAACCATTTATTTTAATTAAGTTTTGTATTTTTACTAAATCTTTTGTGATTTGTTTAGAATTATTTAAAAAACTGTTATCTTTTAATTTTAAAAACATATTGTATTCTATTAAAGAAATGATTAAAACTAAAAAAAGTATTAATAATATTTTTTTTATCATTAAGAAAATCCTTTTTTTTATTACATTATAAAAGAAAAAAGTAAAAAATGGTTATTTTTTTACTTCAATTTTAAAGTTCAGTAAAAGCAGATTTTTTAATATTTTTAATAGGTTTAATTATATATTCCATGATTGTTTTTTTACCTGTAATAATATTAATGTTAGCAGTCATCCCTGATAATATTTTTTTCCCATTTATGTTATTTGAATTGGTTTTTATATTAACAATATAAAATACTTTATTGTTATTTCTTTTTACAAAACTATCAGGAGATATAGATATAATTTTACCATCAAGAAATCCATAATCACTATAAGAGTAAGCATTGAAATCAATTTTAACTGGTTGTCCAACCCAGATATTACTTCTATCTTTTTCTAATATTTCTGATTTAATAATAATATCTGAGATATTTGGAGTGATTTCCATTATATCTTCACCTTGTTTAATAATACCAGATATAGTGTTGTTGTTAATTTTATTAATTGTACCATTTATAGGACTAATGATAATTTTTCTTTTATTTCTATCTTTCATTGCAATTAAATGTTCAAATATAGATTGATTTTCTTTCTTAATTTCATTTAATTCCAAAAGATAATTTAAATTAATTTTAGATATCAAGATTTTCTTTTGAATATTGTATTCTTTCAAACTTTCTTTAATTTTTGGTATTTTATTTTTTAATTCTTCAATAATTGTTTCAACTTGTTGTTTTTTTAATGTTTCATCTAAATATTCTTTTTCAGAAATAGATTTCTTAAAAAAAAGATTTTTTGTAATAACAAATCTTTGAATGATAATTTTTCTTTCAAGTTTTTTATTTAAAAGAGTTATTTCAGTTTCACGTAATTCATAATCTATTTGACTTATTCTAGAATTAAGTGAATCTAATTCTTCTGATTTTTTTAATAATTCACGTTGAAATATTTTTTTTTCATTTTTAATAATTTCAGGAAAATTCTTTAATTCTGTAACGGAAAAAGAAAAATTAGTATTTTCAATTAATGAAGATAATCTTTTTATTTTAATATTATTAAGAGCTAATTCATTCTTTTTTTCCTTTTCAGAAGTTTCAAAAATTAGGTTTTTAATTTTCATTAATTTATCACCCTTCTTAACTTTTTGATTTTCAGTCACATAAATGTGTTCAATGATACCACCTTCAAGGTGAGCTATTTTTTGTGTTTGAGTAATAGGAGTTACTTTTCCTGTTCCTTTTACGATTTCATCAATTTCATAATAAGAAGAATAAAAAATAAAAAAAGCAATAAAAAAGGAAATAGGTAAAATAATTAAATTAAAATCTTGTCTATTATTAAGTTTTCTCATTATTTTTCCTTTTGTATTTCAATAATTTTTTGTTCATCAATTCGCATTAATCTATTTATAACATTGAAATGTAAATAGATATCTGGTTCATTTGAAAAAATGATTAAAGTTTTGTCTTTTTTATATTCTATTAAAAAGTTAATGAAATTTTGTTTAACACCAGGATGTAAATTCATTAAAGGTTCATCTAATATAATAAAATTAGAATCATATATAAATGTTCTTAATAAAAGAATAATTTGTTTTTGACCATTAGAGATATTTCTACCTAAATTATCAACTTGGAAGTTTAACAAGTTTTTATCATTATTAATTAAAAAAGACAATCCTTTTTTTTCAATTATTTCTAATAATTTGTCTAAAGAATATTTGTTTTTAATATCTATATTTTCATAAACATTTCCTCTAAATAATTGACCATTATCATTTAAATTATTTATTTTAGAAATATAATCTATTTTATTAATTTCATTAATATTAAAATGGTTAACTGAAACTACACCTTCAGAAGGAGTATAGTTACCTAATAAGATTTTAGATAAAGTAGACTTTCCAGCCCCCATATTTCCTATAAATAATATAGAATCTTTAGGGTTAACTAATAAGTTGACATTATTAAAAATGTAATCTCTATTATATTTAAAAGAAACATTTTGAATACTAATTGAAGGAGCATTTTTTAAATCAATAAGTTTAGTAGTAGTGTCTAATTCAGGTAACTTTAAAAAATTATTAATCATATCAAAACTTTGTTCTACTTCATAGTATTTTAAAAGATTTTGATTAATACTAATAATAGGTTGCATTATTCTATTAGACAAAATAATAAAAGCAAATAAATAACCTACTGACATTTTTAAATCAATAATTTCAAAAGTTCCAAAGAAGATAAATAGAACAGTTGTGATCTGAACCAAGTTTTGCATTAAGAAATTAAAATTCATATGAATTCTTCTAATATTTTCACCAATAATTTCTTGTTCAGTTCCAATTTGATTTAAGTTGTAAACTTTTTTATAGACCATGTTGTTAGATAATATGTCTATTTGACTATTTAATGTGTCAATTAAAAAGTCTTGTTTATTTTCTTTTATATGATGCATTTTATTATATTCAAAATCTAATTTTTTTTGCATAAAGAAATTAATAATAAAAATTAAAATTGAAATAAAAATAGGTATAAATACTAAAGTATCAGATAATAAACCTATTAAAACCAAACCAGCAAAAAATATTGGGAGTTCTAAAAAAATATTAATAGTATTACTTACAAAAAAGTCTTTTATTGTGTGTAAATCTCTAAAAATAATTAATTTATTAGATAAACTTCTATTATCATATTCAGGGTTTATTTTTAATATTTTTTTTAATAAAAATTCTTCCATCTTATGTATGACATTTGTTCCCATTCTCAACATAAAATTATTTTTAATCTTTTGAAAAATATAATTAAATAAATATATAAATATAACACCAAAAGTTAATACATATAATGTTTCTAAACCAGAAGTAGGTATAACTCTATCATAAACAGACATAATATATAAAGGAGATGTAAAAACAAAAAGAGTAAGAAAAAAAGTGATATAAAGAACTTTTGAAATATCTTGTATTTCATTTCTTAAAATATTAAAAAACCAATGGTTACTTTTATTTAAGATTGATTTGTTATTTTCTTTAATAAATAATTTAATATTTTTTAATTTTTTCCAATATTTTTTATAAACATTTAAACTTTCACCAGAAGATAAATCTAAAAGAATGATAGTGTCTTTAGATTTTTGAAAAAGAATATAGTCTTGATTGTTATAGGTACAAATACCAGGTAATACAAAAGAATCAATTAAGTCTATATTTTTCAATGTGATATTTTCAATATTTAAATCAAAAGTTTTAATGATATTAAAAAAATCTTTATCAGATATTTCTTCTTTATTTTCATCTAAATGGTTTAGTAATTCACCTTCATCAAGAGGTTTAACTAAATTAGAGATAATGAAGTTAAGGTTCTTATAAATTAAAGTTTCAGTTAAGTTGTTCATAGATTACCTATATTATTTTAATATATTATAAATAACTTGTTGTAAATAGTTTTTTTTAAAAAGAAAGAAGTATTTTATTTAATATTGTTGAAAAATCAAGTTTACTTAATATACCAGAAGAAGTTATATTTTGAAAATTAACATTTGTGTATTTTTTTTGTAAAAGATTAAATAATTTTGTTTCATTTTTATCAATAGTACCATCAGAAATAATTAATTTTAAAACTATGAAACTAATAAAAGTTTGTTGTTCTTCATTCTCAACTTTTGATAATTCCTGAATAAAAAAGTCAGAAGGATTTTTAAAAGATTTTAATTCTTTTAAATCTTCTTGTAAAATAATATTATTGTCAATAGATTTTTTAGTTAAAAAAAGTTTATATACTTCTAGTTCTGCATTAGCAATTTCACCATCTATGGAAGAAGTTATTAATACTAATTTTCTAATTATAGAAAATAATTCTTCAGAATTAGTGTAATTGTATTTTTGTATTTCTTCATATAAAATAAGGTAATCTATGTTAATAATTTTTACAAGTAATGGTTTAACTTTTATATTGAAGAATGTTGATTCAATAATTTTAATTAACATCATTTCATTATCATCTAAATCTGAATCTGAACGTATAAATTTTAATATTATTTTAGTAATTAATAATTGTTGTTCTTCACATTCAATTTTTTTTAATACTTTAGTAAATTGTTCAAATAAGTCACCTTCTTTTTGAATTGACTTAACTTCTTGGTAAAGATTTAAAGTTTTATTGTTGTAAGGTAAAATGTTATAAAGGAGTTCTAATTCTTTTTCATCAATATCATTATCAATAATAATAGTAATTATAGATAATTTTGTAATTAAATTAAGTAGTTCTTTGTATTCTATTTTTTTTTTTTTTTTGTGTAACATAATAATAACCTATATTTTTGAATATGCAATATTAATTTCATCAATTAATATATTTAAGTTTATTTCTTCAAAGGTATTTAGTTTTAATAAAAAATCAAATTTAACATCGGTGTAAGTTCTCCGTAATAATTGGAATAATTTCATTTCATTGTTATCTAAATCTGAATCAGATTTAATCATTTTAAGAACAAACAAGGATAAATAAGTTTGTTGTTCTAAATTTCCAATAAGTTTGATGTTATCTTCAAACAATCTAAAAAGATTTCCTTTTTCTTCTATTTCTTCAATGTGTTCATGTATAAATATATTAGTATCACCAAATAAAACTCTATATATATTCATTTCTTCTTTGTCAACATTACCATCAATAATCATTGTAATTAAACAAACAGTTTTTAATATATCTAAAAATTGTTCAAAATCTATAAGATTTAACTGATGTAATTCATGAATTAAATTATCTAAATTTGTATTGAATAACTTAGATATTAGAGACTCATGATTTATTTGTGGGTAAGTTCTACGTAATAATTGGAATAATTTCATTTCATTGTCATCAGTTATATTGTCTGAAGAAATCATTTTAATTATTATTTGAGATAAAAGAAGTTGTTGCGAGGAAAAAGAAACTTTTTTTAATTCATTTTCAAAAGTAACAAATAAATCACCTTCTTTTTTTATATTAGATATGACTGTGTTGATATGTATATCAGAGTATATAGGAAATAATTTTTTATATATACTCATTTCTTCTTTGTCAACATTACTATCAATAATCATTGTAATTAATAAAGATTTTTGAACAACTTCGAGGTATTCAGGAAATGATAATATTTGAAAGTTTGTAATTTTTTGTAAATACATAAGTTTATTATTCCTTTTATATAAGTGTTTTTATTATTATAAATAAAATATATATAAAAAAGTAAACTTTTTAATTTTTTTGATTTAGTAATTCTAGGTTTTTTTCAAAGTCTAAGAAAGATTTAGAGAAGTTTTCAAAATCTTTTGAATGATTTGACTTCATTTTAAGAAGCTTTTGACTAATATTTGTATTTAAATCAATTGAATCTTGTAATTCATCTTTTGTTTTTGTTTTCAATTCTTTGATTTTTGGAAATAAGTGATTGTTTTCAGAAAGAATGTCAACTACAACATCTTGTGATTTTTTTTGAAGTTCCTCTATGATAATTTCCAATGGATAGTTTTTAAGAATGTACTCTTTTTCTTGTTGGTTTAGAATATTATTCTTATTTCTAAAAGTTTGAATTATTTTTTCTCTTTGTTCAAAATAATTTTTCTTATCTAAAGATAAACTTTCAGAAATGATAGGATATTTTCGTTCATACAATGTATCTATAATTCCTTCTTTTGTTTTAAAACTATTCTTAAAATCAATTTTTTCTCTAAAAGAATTATCACCTTCTCTTATTTTTTGTAAAATACCATTATTTTTTCTATACCAATCTTCAATATTATTTTCAATTTTTAAAATATCTAAATTCATAGAATTGGTCATGGTGATTTTTTTGTCATTTATAAGTGTTTTAAAATTATAATGTTCTTTTAACAATGAAAATGTTTGTTTAAGTCTTAATGTAATATCTTCAATAGTTTCATCATCATAGTTTTTAGGTTTATAAATTAATTCAGTTAAGTTGTTACAATAATGAAGTTTGTTGAAAAAGTTTGAAGCAACTTTATTACTAGGGAATTCTTTGAACCATTTATTTTTAAAAGAATCAATTTTACTTTTCATTTTAGGGTATGGGTATTTACCTTTAAAGAAAATATAAATTAAATCCACATTTTGAGAAGAATCTTCAATTTCTAAAAATTTTTTAATATATACTTCAAATTGTTCATCTAAAGATAGTTTTGGTAATCTACTAATTAAAGGTGGGTTTAATTTTTTAGAATTGGAATCAGATAAAACTTCATGGGTTTCTTCAATAACATTGGAAACTTCTTTGATAATTAAGTCTGTTTGTTTTTGTACAAGACCTGAAGAATTGTAAACAATAGCACCAGTTCCTATAATTCCACCACCTATAACTAATTTTATTAAAATTTTACTAAGAAATGGTAAAATTGCTTGAATTAGATTTTGTCCTAATTCTTCAAGGATTTCAATAAATACTAATTTATTTCTTTTTTTCTTTAATTCTTTTTGAGAATTAGAATCATTAGAAGATAATTTTCCTTTTTTTGAAGAGTTAACATTATTAAAGTTTTTATTTTCAGAATGTTCTTTTTTACTCAATTCTAGTCCATTTTTTTTGATATATTATAATTTTTTTTTTTTACAAAATGAAATAATTTTAATATTTTTTTAAATAAGAAATTTGTTCTATATTTGTTCTATATTCAGGAAACCTATGTAATAAAGTTTCAACAACAATGAAATATTTAACATATAATAATATTTCTTTCAACTCATTGGTAAGGTTTGGTTGACAAGCAACTTCATTTCTAATTTTCCAAGAATTGTGTTTAACTAAATGATTAAGAATACCTAAATCAATAATTATTTTACTTCGAAGTAAAATAATCAAATTATCTTCAGATATTAATTTAAGCATGTTTTGTTATTCTTAATTATTACAATTTAAAAAATATTCAAGTCATCTAATTGAGCAATTTTAGAGATATTTTTATAATTATCTTTAATTACAATTTTTTGAATATTTAATGAAGGTTTTTTAATATATTTAATATTATTACTATTATCATGAATTGCCATTTTCTGGAGTTCTTCAGAAGGTGTGGAAATAAATTGAATACTTCCTCCCCAATTTTTAATTGCCATTTTCTGAATATTTAATGAGGGATTTTTGATAAATCTAATAAAATAACCATTTTGTTTAACTGATATTTCTTGAAATTCTTCTGAAGGATTTTCAATATCTTTAATTAAATAACCATTGGATAATAAATCAGATTTAGTTATAATGATTTTCTTTTTAGTAGGTGTGTTGATAATATTTTTAATACTATCATTTATAGTATTATAACTTTTAATGATATATTTACCTTCAATATTTTCATTTATTTTATCAAATCTATCATCTATACTTTCAATTACTGGGGATAACTTACTAGAATTATCATTATTCATTTTAATTTTTCTTACATTCTCAGTATTATCACAACCAGAGAACAATAATGGTAATACCATTAAAGAAGAAATAGTTATTTTTAACATATTAACACCTTATTACTTTAATTAAAGTATAATAAAGAAAAATAAAATACTTTTTTTTTAATAAAAAATATAGAATTTATTGAAAATAAAGTATAATAAAGATATAGTGAAAAAAAGGGAAAAAAGTGTCAAAAAAAGTCATTCAAAATTTAGATAATTTAGAAGAAGTAACAGATAAAGTAATAGTAGTAGAAAAAGTAAAAGAAGTCCCACCGGAAACACCAACAGAAGTTAGCAAAGAGATAGTAAAAGAGACAGAAAAAACTACTGAAGAAATTGGAAATCAATTTAATAATGTAGTAGATTTAATAAATATAGATACTATATTGTTTTTTAAAGATGGGATTCTTATATTTTTAGTATCAATTACAATTTTATTTTTATTAAAAAACTATATTTCAAAAAAAATATTATCAAAATTAGAGAATACTACCAATACAATAAATGAAGTAAAAACATTAACGATGAATTTCTTTTATTTATCTAATTTCCTGTTAGTTTATAGTGTTTTATATTATTTAGAGTTCCCGTTAGATGTATTTTTATTTGTTAAATGGATATTATTTACAGGTTATTTTTATTTTGGAATTGTACTTTTAAATACTATAAATAAATTGATATTTAGAAACTTATATAAATCACCAAAATATCAAATACAAAAAGTTGAAGCCCATTTTTTTAGAAAAATAGTATCATTTTTTATATATTTATTTGGTTTCTTATTTGTATTATCTTCAATAGGATTTAATGTATCAATATTACTTGGTGGTTTAGGTTTTGTTGGTTTTGCAATATCATTTGCAGCAAAAGAATCAATAGCTAATTTCTTTGGTGGAATTATGATACTTTTTAATAAAAGTTTTGATCATGGTGATTGGATTTATGTATCAGATTTAGAAGAGGGGACAGTTGTAGAAACACATTTTTTAACTACAACTATAAGAACTTTTGATAATTCATTAATAACTATTCCAAATAGTAAATTATCTGTATCTTCAATTAGAAACTGGTCAAAAAGAAAAGTTGGAAGAAGAATTAAATTCAATGTGGGGTTAGTTTATGAAACAAAACCAGAGGATATTAAAAAAATAATAAAAGAAATAAAAGAATATTTAATTAATAGTCCTAAAATATCAAAAGAAACAAAAACAAAAAAAGGAGTAGTACAAGATAAAGATCTTGAAGGGGTGAAAGAAACATTATTAGTAAACCTAACAAATCTAGGTGAAAGTTCTATTGACTTAACTATATATTGTTTTTCTACAACAGTAAATTGGTCTGAATGGTTGGAAACAAGAGAAGAAGTGATATATAAAGTAATGGAAATTATAAAAGCAAATAATTCTGATTTTGCATTCAATACATTGAAAATAGAAAAATAAAAAGAAGATCTCAATAGAGATCTTCAATAATAAACAAAACAAACAAACAAAAAAAACAAAAAAAAAAAATTCCTTAATTTAGTTATGGATATAAATCAAAAATTAATACTACAGAAAATTAAAAATCATAAAAAGAAAAAATTATTAGATTGAAATAACCTAAAAAGTTTTATAATAGAAACAATAAAAAAAAAGGTTATAAGTATGAAAAATAAAATGAATATAATATTAATGTTTACATTAATTGGTTCTTTCCTTACTGGAGCAAGTGCTTCAACATATATAGGGAGTAGTGACAGTGGAAGTACTAATGAATATTCAGGTACACAATATGTATTTGATAAATCAAAAAATATAATTACAACAATAATTAATGAAAATAAAATAATAGCAACACATCAAATAAAAAATGCAAGTTCTTATTTTATGTATTTAAGAAATTTAACAACAGGTAAATCAAATTACTCAAATACAAGAAATAGTGATAGAGTAGAATTTACTGTAACAGAACCAGGTTATTATCAAGTATTAGGTTATCATAAAGATCCTAATAATAAAACAATATCAACAGAGTATATTACTAGAAAAACAATAGAAATAAATATTGGTGATATTAAAAAGATAGAAAACAAAGGGATTGTGGTAGACTATAATAGTCAAACAAAGTCAATGTATATTAAACAATTGACTGAAGGTTCTTATTATTATTATACATATATTAAAAATACAAGTACTGGACAAGTATTTAGAAGTAAGTTACAACAAGAGAATATTTTAAATATAACACCAGGTAAATATGAAATTACATCATACTTTAAAGATGAAACTGGAAAATTAATATACAATAAAAAAACAATAGATGTAGAGTTGGAAAGATTAGAAAAAATAGAAAATAAAGGTATAACAACAGTATATGATAAAATCAATAAAACAATAACAATAACACAATTAACTGAAGGTTCTTCTTTTTATTATGCTTATTTAAGAAATGATACAACTAGAACAATAGTAGAAATTCCTTATGCAGATAGAAAAAAACAAGTAGTAATAGCAAAGAATATTATACCAGGTAAATATACAATTACTTCATACTTTAAAAATGAATTAGGGGTTAATATTTATAATAAGAAAATAATAGATATAGAATTAGAAAGATTAGAAAAGATAGAAAATAAAGGTATAACAACAGTATATGATAAAATCAATAAAACATTAACAATAACACAATTAACTGAAGGTTCTTCTTTTTATTATGCTTATTTAAGAAATAGTACAACAAGAGAAGTAGTGAATATTCCTTATGCAGATAGAAAGAAACAAGTAGTAGTAGTTAAAGATTTAAAACCAGGTAAATATGAAATTACATCATTCTTTAAAAATGAATTAGGGATTAATATTTATAATAGAAAAACAATAGATATAGAATTAGACTTAATTAAAAAGATAGAAATAAAAGGTATAACAACAGTATATGATAAAATCAATAAAACATTAACAATAACACAATTAACTGAAGGTTCTTCTTACTATAGATTCTATGTATACAATAAAACAACACAAGAAAGATTTTATTCAAATTGGAAAGATAGAGAAAACAGAGTATTTGTTATTAAAGATGTTAAACCAGGTATATACAATATTATAACATATGTAAAAGATGAACTTGGGGTTGTTAAAAAACAATCACAAATAGAAGAAATAGAATTAGAAGAAATAGAAAAAATAATAAATGAAGGTGTTGAAACAGAGTATAATGAAAATACAAAAGAATTGACAATAACAAATATATCAAAAAATGCAAAAACATTTTACTTTTATGTTTACAATGAAAACACAGGGGAGAGAACAAGAGCAAAAGATTTTACTTCAAATAAAATTGTAGTAAAAGGTGTGGAAGTAGGACAAAATATTAGAATTTATTCATATATTAAAAATGAATATGGAGTTTGGAAATATAAATATAAAAGAATGACTGTAAAAACTAATAGTGAAATAACTTTAGTAGATAAAGGAATTACATTTGAAGTTGAGTCAAGTACAAGAATATTAACAATTGAAAATATAACAACAGGTGAAAATTTAGAATATAGTATAATTTTAAAAGATTCAAATGAAAAAATAATAAAAGAACAAAATTCAAAAAGCAATAAAATGATAGTTGAAAAAATTACTCAAGGTAATTATACAGTTGAAACAAAAATAGAAAATGCAACAGGTGATGCAACAAAAACAAAAGTAACAGAAATAGAAGTGAAAATAGTAAATCAAATAAAAGACTTATCTATAGAAGTTGATAAAATAGAAAAGATAGTTAAAGTAAAAAATATATCAAATGGGGTATTCGTAGGAATAACAACAACAATAACAAAACAACTAAAAGGTGTTACAACACCAGTTGTAGAAACTATAAATCATCAAAAACTTGATATAAAAGCAAATGATATTAGTTATAATATTGAATATTTGACAACAGTTGATAGTATTGAAATTAAAACTGAATATAAAACAAGTGTAACTGGTGGTAATGATTTATTAACAACAAAAACAACAACAATTATATATTCAGAATTACATAATGGTGATGAATATTCAGAAATGACAGAAGAACAAAAAAAGATATTTAAATTAGCAACAGATATACAAATGCAACAATATGGTACAGCTATTGGATTAGAAACAGCATATACACAAGGGTATACAGGTAATGGTGTTCTTGTTGGTGTTGTAGAAGGTAGATTTTCACAAATATTTGCAGATTCAATTTCTGATAAAATTGTAAATAAAAGTGATTTAAGTGTTTATGATGATAGTACAAACTCAAGTCATAGAAAACATATGAACCATGTTGCTTCAACTATAACGGGTGACCCATTAAAAGGGTGGACAAAAGGTATAGCGTATGAAGCAGATTTAGCATTATTCCAAGATTTTACTGTAGGGCTAGCAAGTGCCGTTGAGTATAATAAAAATAATGATAGAAAATTAGATGTAATAAATAACTCTTGGGGTTCATCTGCTGCTTATTCAGGTACAAGTGCAAGACAAATGGCAGACTACTACACAAGTGCAGCAAATGTTGTAAATCAATCTGCATATAATTTAATGAAAGATGGAACGGTTTTAATTAAATCAGCAGGTAATTCAGGTGTTGCTGGTTGTGATGCAACAGGGGAAAATAAATGTGATCCTTATGCATTAAAATGGAAATATATAGTAGATAAATATGGAAGTGAATTAGATGGTGATGTAATGATTGTTGGTTCTTATAGAACTTCAACACAAGATTTATGGTATTACTCTAATAGAGCAGGTGATTTAATGAAAGATAATTATATAGTTGCACCAGGTGATTTCTATGCAGAAACAAATTCAGGTGCTGGGACAGTTCAATTAGATGCAAATGGTAATGTTATTACTCCAACTGATTCTGTTCAATGGATGACTGGTACTTCAATGGCAGGTCCAATTGTTACAGGAGCATATGCATTAATGAGAGAGAAACATCCAAACTTAAAAGGAAAAGAGATAACTAAAATATTATTTGAAACAGCAACAGACTTAGGTGCAGTAGGTGTTGATAATGTTTATGGTCATGGTTTGTTAAATGTTGATAAAGCATTCACACCTCAAGGTGAAATTGCATCTGTTTCATTAGATTCAAGTGGTTCTATTAGACAAGGAAGAAAATTAACACAACCATTAACATTTAGAAAAACTAGTACTATTATTACAGGGAATTTATCGAACATATCTATACCAGTTGTAGATTCATATGGAAGATTATTTAATCAAGAATTAGTTAGATAAAAGTTAAATAAACAAAAAAAAGGGAAGGTATAAAAACCTTCCCTTTTTTTATAATTTAAAATAGAAGAAAAATTATTTTGACCAACAAATAACTGATTTTTCTGATTGAATAATATCATTGATAATAGATAATACTTCTTTAACTTTATCAAAAGTAATAAATATATCTAACCCATCAAAGTATAAGTCTATATCTTCTTCAACTAATCTATTAAATGGTTCAGAACTTGGATTTTTAAATGCTTCAATTTGATTTACAAGCCATAAAAATGATTCATAAGAATCAAGATTTAAATAAGTTAAATCTCTATTTATTTTTTTAGTAGTTAAGAAAGCATTGTAATCTTCTTGATTAAAGTTATTTAATGTTTCAGAACAAGCAATTTTAATTGCTTCTACTAATTTATCTTCATTTCCTTTTGTAATATCACAACTAATTTCCCAGTAGTCTTTGTATGCCATTCTTGATTTATCCATATAAATACCATAAGTTAAACCTCTTTTTTCTCTAACTTCATCAAATAAACTATTTTTAGAATGTTTATTTAAATACTCAACAGCATAACCAACTATACGTGAATCAATGTTTGGAATTTCAAATGTATTTGCATATAATCTTTGTTCAGTAGTAGATTTGATTTCAAATACTTGACTTTCAACTAATTTTGGTAAATTTGTTTGATATGTTGTGATTAATTCTTGATTTCTTTCAGTTAAACAAACATTTTGGTAAATAAGTTCTAAATCAATTTTTTCAACAACTTCTTGTGCTGTTAATAAAGTGTTATCAAATGTAATATTTATTGATTGTTCTCCTGCCATATTAAATAATTTTTTTACTTCTATAACATCAGAAAGTTCAAAAGAATTAATGTTATCTAAAGAACCTATTACATTATCATTTGATTTTAAATTATAAGATTTAGAACAAGCTTCAAAGTGAAATAAGTGTTCAGGGTGATCTTGATATCTTTTACATTCATTATAAACTGTATCTCTTTCTAGTTTAAATTCTTCTTCTCCAACATTAGTTAAATCATTAAAAGCAATTTCATTCACTAATTGAATAGCTTTATCCATATTATCAATATTAGTTTTAAAATAGTAATTTATTCTATCATGAGAAGTTGAGGCATTATAACGTCCATATTTCTTTAAATTATCTTGTATTTCTTCAGAAGTCATGTTTTTTGAGTGTTTAAAAGAAATATGTTCAATTAAATGTGAAATACCAAATATTTCTTTATCAATATTCGGAAAATATAATTTACTATCTTTTTCAATTAAAGCACCAATTTTTTGAACTACTTCATAGTTAAAAACATTAGAGTTTGGTAATGCAAGTAGGGTATAGTTTATCCCATTTTTATGTATTTTAGTAATTTTTTTAGTATTGTTTGTCATTTAAAAGGTTTCCTTGTTTTAATGTAGAGTTTATAATATAATTATATATAAAAATAACTTAAAAGAAATCAAAAATTTCCAATAAGTTTAATGTTTTAATGTTAAATGAATAATTTGATTATATCACTTATATGTTTGTAGTTAGTAGAATTAGAAATAACTTCTTTATCTAACCCCATTTTCTTAATATGTTGAATAAAAATATCTTCATTTGGTACTTTTTTAATAAGACCTGAAAGAGACACTTCACCAATAAAGACATACTTGTTGATATCTATATGATGTTCACTTGATAATATAGAACAAATAATTGCTAAATCAAGTTGTACATTATCCTTATGTTTTAATGCAACCCCACCAGAAATATTAGAGAAAATATTTTTTCCAAAAGAATTTATATTTGCATATTTTTGTAAGATAGCTAAATATTGGAAATATCTTTTATTATCAATACCACCAGAAGCTTGAATTAAACTTTTTTCAGCAGTAGTATTAACAACTAAACTTTCAACTTCTACAAAAATAGGTCTTTGACCTTTAAAAATTAATGATAATGAAGTACCTATTTCATTTGATTCTTCTTCCATGAAAATAGAGGAAGAATCAATAACTTCTTTCAATCCATTACCTGTCATTTCAAAAATAACATTTTCATTAATTAGACCAAATCTATTCTTGTTAGAGTTTAATATCTTAAATCTATTTCTACTATCAAATGCTTCTATGTGAAAGTATGAATCAACCATATGTTCTAAGATTTTTGGACCTGCTAAATCACCTGTTTTAGATACTTGTGCTATTAAGATAATAGTTTTATTGTATTTTTTAGCAAGGTTCATAATAGATAAAGTATTTTCTTTAATTTGTGATACTCCACCAATAGTTCCAAGACCATCCCTAAAGATTGTATTAATTGAGTCAATAATAATGAAATCAGCATTAGATTCAAAAATAAATTCTTCAATTAGGTCATAGTTAGTTTCATGTAAAATATCAAAATCAGTAGTACAACCAAGTCTATTGTATCTATTTTTAATTTGTGATTGATTTTCTTCAGCAGAAATATAAACAGATTTCATAATTTTAGATATTTTGTCTATAAGTTGTAAAAGAAGTGTAGACTTACCAACACCTGGTTCTCCTGAAATAAGAGTTAAAGAAGATTTAGCAATTCCTTCAACTATACTTCCATCTTTTAATTTTGATTCACCAAAAACAGTATTTAATTGTGAAATACCTGTATCTAATCTATCAAATGAATCAATAGAGATATTTTTTACACTTGTATTACCAAAATCATGTTTTTTTATTTTCTTTTTCTTAATTTTACCCTTTTCAACAAAGGTAGTAGAAGAATTTTCAATTTCTTCAATATCTATTGAACCACATTTACACTTAAACAATGTTTTTTCTTGAGTATAATCACATTCATTACATTTAAACATTCTTATCCTTTTTGTCTTATATAAAATATTTTAATAAAGTATATCAAAACTAAACTTAAAAAATAATAATAAAATTAATATTTTTTAAGATTGTTAATGAACTATATCAAATGATTTTGGTTCTCTAATGTATTTTTCAATTTTAACCCAACCAGTGTGACAAGAACTATCAGAAGTTACTTCACCTTTAGATATTCTAATTAAATCATTATTTTCTTTAGAATATACATTTACATATTGACCAGAATATAAACCATCACAAGTACCACCATTTAATTCTAAAACAACTTTTAAAGGTTTCTTTTTATCATCATTTTTTAATTCTTTTAATACTTTTACAACTGTAAAAGGTGTCATTAATTGTTTTTGTATTTCAACAAATATTTTAGTTAAAGAACCTTTGATAACAGATTGGTAATAAGAAGAATAAAGTTTGTCAAAACCATAATAACTATAACGTGGTTGGTAAAAATCATAAGTTTCTATCCTTCGAGAATATTGTGTATCTGCCCTAAAAATTTTAACTTTACCTTCAGTTGTAATTTTGCTTGCAATTCTAGAGTAAGAAACAAGGTTATAATAAGGTTCAGACCATTTTTTTTCACCTTTATATGAGTATGTATGTCCTTCGACATATTCTGGATAAACAAGTAATTCTTCTAAAATGATTTCAACTTTAATATTAAGATTAGTTTCTACTGTATTAAAGTTTCGATGTAAAAAATTATTATAATTTGAAATATTTATCAAATCTTGTTTTTGAATAATATTTGATAGTGATTCAAAATTTATTTGTTCAACAGTTAATTTTATTGGTTTTTTATATTTAAGGTCTTTTTTTTCAATATAATTTTGTACTTCATAGTTAGAAAAATTAATTTTATTTGAACAACCAGTGAAAATTAATAATGATAATAATAATGAATATTTAAGTATAGATTTCATATTTTTCCTTCTTTTTAATCTTAAATCAATTATACACTACTTAAACTTAAGACAAGGTTAAAACGTTAAAAAAAAAAAGTTATTTTTCTTATTATAATATAAATAAAAAGGAAATTAAATGGGAAAAAAACAAGAAATCGACACAAAAGATAAAAATGTTTTTCAAAGATATTTTGAAGATAATAAGTGGGGAACAAAGAAAGAAATAGAATATTTTAAAGAATATTTAAATGGTATTAATTTTAAAAATTTAAATAAAGATGAAATAATAAAAAAAATAGAAAGTAGAAATAGTATGAAAGAAACACATGTTTATGCTATTGAGCAAATGATACAAGTTACACAGAATAATGAAGAAGATTTGGATAATATAAAGTATAGTGCAGGGAAAAGTTTTATATATAAAATGAAAAAAAAACTAAAAATCAACACAATAACAGAAATGGAAAAAACAATAAAAAATATAATTAATACAGGAGAAAAAAAAGGGGTATTAACAAAAGAAGAAGAAGGAATGAATAAATTAATAGAAGAAATGGGAAGGGAAAGATGTGAGGAAATAGGAGAATTAGTAGAAGATAAAAAAGTTAGAAACTATATTAAAAGTAAAACAAAAGAAAAAAAGACAAATGAGTTACAAAAAACAATTCCTGCAAATTCAAGTAAGATTCCAGGTAAGATTTTAGATAAAATAAAAGGAACAAAATCTATGATAGGAAATGGTGTGAGAAATATTTTTAATAATAATGGAAGTGAAATTGGGTTGTTACAAAAAGGAATAGGAGTTGGTAAAATAGGTGTAGGTAGTGTAATGTATGGGATAGAGAAGGTAACAAAAGTAGGTTTAAAAACAAAAGGTATAGCAGATACTGCTTTGGAAGCAGGTGAGGGACTAACAAATAAAATAAAAACAAAATCAAATGCAGAGACGTGGGGGAATTAGAAATGATCGAATCAAACGGAACAATTACAAAAGAAGAAAAAAAACAAGGTTACAAAAATCAATTGAAACTTATTCAGACAGAAGAAGTTTTAACCAAAAATAATATTAATAGTAAATTAAATATGAACTCTGATTTTAACAACTCAGAGAGATTGAGTCAATATAGATATTTTTTAAAAGGGTATATGGAAGACAAAAATCAAACAAATGTTTTTCAAATAACAAATAGACAATTAAATTTATTAATAGATATATTAGTTAATATGGATAATATG
>Ga0209776_1000147_pt1 | contig 57880 bp, 10 predicted proteins | sample SaaInlLV_10m_DNA_3_FD_184670 | JGI IMG/M metagenome (GOLD analysis project Ga0209776, IMG submission 184670) | Marine microbial communities from expanding oxygen minimum zones in the Saanich Inlet - Saanich Inlet SI073_LV_165m_DNA (SPAdes) (version 2) | ecosystem: Environmental > Aquatic >...
GAGCAGTTGGATGAAAATGAAGAAATTCTTACTGGTGATGATGAAGAGTTGATTGAGCTGGCACAGGAAGAGCTGACTGATATTAAGGCTGATATTGTCAAATTGGAAGAACAATTAAAGGTTTTGCTCATTCCCAAAGATCCTGATGACAATAAAAATACAATTCTTGAAATCCGCAGTGGAACCGGGGGTGATGAAGCCGCTTTGTTTGCTGGGGATCTCTACAGAATGTATATGCGTTATGCTGAAAGACGAAGCTGGAAAACGGAGCTGTTAACCCTTAATGAATCTGAAGGTGGTGGCATCAAAGAAGCTGTCATCAGCATGATAGGAACCGGTGCATTTGGTAATCTAAAGTATGAAAGTGGCGTTCATCGTGTTCAAAGAGTGCCAGCAACAGAATCAAGTGGTCGACTCCATACAAGTGCTGCAACTGTTGCTGTCCTTCCTGAAGCCAAAGATGTGGATGTAAGCTTAGTTGATTCTGATCTAAAAATTGATACCTATCGGGCATCAGGTGCTGGTGGCCAGCATGTAAATAAAACAGAGTCAGCCATTCGAATAACCCATCTGCCCACAGGTTTGGTTGTTACCTGTCAGGATGAAACTTCACAGCATAAAAACAAAGACAAAGCTATGAAAGTACTCCGGTCAAGGTTATACGAAGTTGAGCAGAATAAAATAAATCAGGAAAGGGCATCAGTTCGAAAATCAATGGTCTCCACTGGAGACCGAAGTGCAAAAATTCGAACCTATAATTTCCCGCAGGGGAGAGTTACTGATCATCGTATAAATCTTACTCTTTACAAACTGAGTAATATAATTGATGGCGATCTTGCTGAAATTATAGAAGCACTCCAAATTGCTGATCTGAAAATAAAAATGGAAGAAGCATAAGTCTCACCCCCCTCTTTCCTTTCACTTTTTAAAAGAAACATCCAGCCAAATCAATGTAGTTTTCACTACTGATTTCATAAATAAAAATATTCATCCTGACTTCTAAAAAAATATATGAATGAAAATTCCGGAAAAACCTGGCGAGTAATTGATCTTATTAACTGGGGTGCTGATTACTTTAATTCCAAATCAATTACCAACGCAAGACGGGAAGTCGAGTGGTTATTATGTCATGTTTTAAATTGTGAACGGATCGATCTCTATCTTGAGTTTGAACAACCATTATTTGGCAAAGAATTATCCACTTTTAGGGCTATGGTATTGCGCCGTGTAAAAGGCGAGCCCTTTCAGCATATTATTGGCAAAGCACCATTTTACGGACGGGATTTTATCATTTCACCCGATGTTCTAATCCCACGGCCAGAGACGGAAATTATTATCGACATCCTTAAAGAGGATATTGAAAAAACAAGTGTCCTTGAAATTGGCACTGGCAGCGGCTGTCTTGCAATCACTATAGAACTAGAGGGTATATGCCATCAGCAGATAGCTACAGATATATCCAAGCAGGCTTTGACAGTTGCCAAATCAAATGCTGAAAAATTTAAAGTTAACGGCATATCATTTCGTTGTCATGATTTTTTAAATATGCCAATCACATCGCGCTTTGATGTGATCATTTCAAATCCGCCCTATATATCAGATCATGAACGACACACACTTGAAAGAACGGTTATTGACTATGATCCAGAAATTGCTCTGACTGATTATAAAGATGGATTTACATTTTACCGCCGTTTTGCCGATCAGGGTCATGACCTACTTAATCAGGATGGTTATATGCTCCTGGAATTTGGCGGGGATAACCAAGCTGATAATATAGAAGCCATCTTCACCGCCAGAAATTATCAGGTAAAATTTTATCCGGATTTACAAAATAATCTTCGCGTTGTAAAGGTAACAACATCCAAATGATTTTCTATATTGAAAGATTATATGCCTATATACAAATCATCAGGCCCCTGAATGTGGTATTCGGTGTATTATCTGTTCTCATTACTTTTGATCTTTTGGATATCGAATTCAATTTTATCTTTTTAATGTATCCATCGTTAATTGTCGCTTTATTTATTGCTGCCGCCAATGTCACCAATGATATATTCGATTTCCCCACCGATAAAATCAACCGGCCCAGGCGTCCTATTCCCTCAGGAAATATTCGATTGCCATATGCCGTGTTTTATGCATTTACCCTGTATACGGTTGGGATTATACTGACCTTTTATATAAACTCATTTTCCAGGATGATTGCGCTGGTAATAGTCCTGCCCCTTCTTGTATTATATACTCCAGTATTTAAAAAAATCCCCCTGATGGGTAATATGATCATCGGTTTGGTTCTCGGGTCTGTATTCATTTTCTCAGAAGTAGCTTTTACAGATTCACTGGGGAAAATGTGGATTCCCTTCTTATTGGCCTTTGGCCTTACCTTCATCAGAGAATTGGTAAAGGATATGGAAGATGTAGAGGGAGATACTGCCGCAGGTATATCCACATACCCAATGAAATTTGGCTTAGTGAAATCATTTTATATCCTGATAGCGCTGTCCACATTCCTTTGTGCAGGTGCCCTTATCCCATACTTTTTATCCATTTATGGATATCGATATTTTTTAGTTCTGATAACCGGGGTCGAAATTCCCCTCCTTGCCAGTATCTTTTATCTCTCCAGGGGAGTCACGCCAAAAAGATGCGGTAATATAGCCAGTGTTATAAAACTAATCACCCTTATGGGAATGCTGACAATTTGGACTATAGGCAAAACATCTTGATTATTCTGAATCTTCAAAGTTCGGGATGACCTTTTTCTCTTTTATTTATTAATTATCCTAAAACTACGCCCTTAACAAATCAAATTTATTTGGGGTAGATAACTAAAATTACTAAAAATACAAATTAAGGACATTTTAGTAATAATATATTTTTTGTAGCCTGCAGTAATTATTCTTAAATTTCTGCATGCAAATTTTATAGATTTCGCATAATTCGAGAGTTCAGCGAGAAATATTAAAACATAACAATTGATCAAAAATAACAAAGAACCCAACTAATAACATCGGAGGGAAATAATGAATAAACTATTCATTCGTATCATGGTTGTTGCGCTAAGTTTATCCGCAATGACAATCGCCGGGACTGTATCTGGTAAGGTAACTGATGCCAGTAATGGAAACGGACTTGCCGGAGCAAATGTAACTGTTGAAGGCACCAGCGTTGGTGCTGCCGCAGATGCAAACGGCATGTTTCACATAACAAATGTACCAAACGGTTCAGTCACTATCACTGCATCTATGATTGGTTTTGAGAAAGCCAGCAAAACTGTTGATGTCAGAGGAATGGTAAATGTGAACTTTTCACTAACCAAATCTGCCTTGCAGCTCAGTGCACTGGAAGTATTGGCCTCCCGTGCTGATGCAAAAACACCAGTTGCGTATACCAATATTACCAAAGAAGACATGGAAGTACGTTTAGGATCACAGGATATCCCTATGATATTAAATACAACACCATCAGTATATGCGACTCAGCAGGGTGGCGGTGCCGGTGATGCTCGAATAAACGTAAGAGGATTTAACCAAAGAAATGTTGCTGTAATGATCAATGGTGTTCCGCAGAATGATATGGAAAACGGTTGGGTTTACTGGTCTAATTGGGATGGTGTTGGTGATGCCACATCATCTATCCAGATGCAGCGTGGACTCAGTGCAGTTAATCTTGCCACGCCATCTATTGGTGGAACCATGAATATTATTACCGATCCTACAGCCAGTGAGCGCGGTGGTGTATTTAAACAGGAAGTCGGTGATGGTTCATTCCTAAAAACAACGTTGAATCTTAACACCGGTTTAATGTTTGATGATAAAATTGCCTTAAGCGGTACTATCGTTAGAAAAACTGGTGACGGCCTTATTGATAAAACATGGACAGATGCCTGGGCATATTATATTGGTGCCAGCTTTGCCATGAATAAAACCAATCGTTTTGAATTGTATGCTATTGGTGCGCCACAGCGTCATGGTCAAAATCTTTATAAACAAAATATTGCTAGTTATGATAGAGATCTTGCCAAAGATATTGACGGTTACGATGAAGATGCATTTGCACCTGGAGCAAAATATGAAGTAGAAGTTGGTCGTGAGTTCAATCAAAACTGGGCTCCAGTCAGCTCTTCATATACTGGAAAACAATATTATTACATGTATGGTGACAATACTGTAGACCGCCATGATCCTAATTACATAAATGAACGGGAAAATTTCTTTCACAAACCACTTGTAAACCTGAATCATTACTTGACTATCAATGACCAAATGAGGCTCTCATCCGTTTTATATTGGTCTGGTGGTTCCGGTGGTGGAACTGGCACCTATGGTAAAATTCCCACATTGGATGCCGATGGTGTTTTAGGTGGTGAAGATTATAAATTCTATTACGGTGGTAATCCATGGACTCGTGATTGGAATACTTTAATAGCCTATAACTCAGGTTCAGAAGATACTGTTTATGTTGATAAAACAGCTATTGTCAGAAATACTGATGGCGAATCTGTAGGTATCCTTAGAAATAGTATTAATCGTCAATCTACAATCGGTTTGATTTCAAAACTAAATTATGACTTTAGCGATGTCCTCAAACTTCAATTTGGTATTGACTGGAGAACTGCTGATATTGAACATGCCCGTGAAGTAAGAGATCTAATGGGTGGTGAATATTATATTGATCATGAAGATGCAAATAATACCAATAAAGTAGTTAGACTTGGTGACATTATTGCTTATCATAATGAAACTACTGTTGATTGGGTAGGTGTATTCGCCCAGGCTTCTTATATTGCCGGCCCAATATCTGCATATGGTATGGTTGGATCGTCTTCTATCAAATACTCATATCAGGATCATTTTACGGTTGCAGATAAAAAAATCAACTCAGAGTCCATTGGTGCCACACAGTTTAAAGGTGGAGCTATGTTTGATGTAAGCAATGATATTAGTGTTTTTGGTAATTTTGGTATTGTTGAAAAACCACCAATCATGGATAATGTAATTTATATTGATGGTACTGTGGCAGATAATCCTGATAATGAACAATTTGTCAGTACAGAGTTTGGTGTAAATTGGAGATTGATGGACGGTAGAATAGCCACAAAAGTGAACGTATATAATACAGATTGGAACGATAGAAACTTGACCAAATCCGTAACTACAGGACAGGGTTCAAGTGGTGATACCGATGTTATTTTCTTAACTGGCGTTGACCAGAATCACAAAGGTATTGAAATAGAAGCATCGGCACAGGTCCATGATATGGTCAGAGTTGATGCAGCATTATCTTTTGGTACCTGGGAATTTGTTGGTGATGCAGGTGGAACCTATACTGAACTTGGCTCAACACAAACTGAATATCAGTATGCTTTAGATGGACTGAAAGTTGGTGATATGCCTCAAACCGCTATGGTATTTGGCGCTACTATAACTCCAATTGAAGGACTCAGAATTCAAGCCTTATTAAATTGGTATGATGATAATTATTCTGACTGGAGTCCAGATAGTCGGCAGGTAAATGACTATGGTGATGATGGTGAAGAAGGTGACGGAAACGCTGGTGAAATAGAGTCTTGGGAAACAGCATATGATAACGGAGAAGGTGATGGAGTTATTAGTGATACTGAATGGACCTATGCTGATCGTGTACAAGTTTGGAATGCGCCTAGTTATACAAAGATCGATGTACATGCATATTATGATATACCAGTCCAACTTGGAAATACAAAACTGCAGGCATTTGTCCATATTTTCAATTTATTTGATGAAGTATATATCCAGGATGCTGTAGATAATAGTCAGTATAATGGTTGGGGTGGAACCTCACATGATGCTGATAATGCTGAAGTATTTCTTGGTACTCCAAGATATATCAATGCCGGTATAAATGTTAGATTCTAAATTTTAACATTCATATTTACAATATAATTGTTATAAAAAAGGGGCTGTTAATACAGCCCCTTTTTTTATGCATTTATAATATTACCTTTTCATTAATATACCCATAAGAGTATTCATTACGATTTATATGATAATCAACATTAATACCATTCGTTAACTAAAATAATTGTTATCTAAAGAATTGCCTATAATCATTTTTAGGAGAAGTACTATGAAATTAGTGTGTTCAACTCTTATCATGTTTCTCATCCAATCTACCATCTTATCTGCAGGCACTGTCACGGGGAATGTAACTGACATCAACACTGGAAACGGACTTGCAGGCGCAAATGTAACTGTTGAAGGTACCAGCGTCGGTGCTGCCGCCAATGCAAACGGCATGTTTCACATCACTAATGTACCAAACGGTTCAGTCACTATTATTGCATCGATGATTGGTTTTGAGAAAACCAGCAAAACTGTTGATGTCAGAGGAATGGTAAATGTGAACTTTTCACTAACCAAATCTGCCTTACAACTCAGTGCACTTGAAGTATTGGCATCCCGTGCTGATGCAAGAACACCAGTTGCATATACCAATATTACCAAAGAAGACATGGAAGTTCGCCTCGGATCACAGGATATCCCTATGATATTAAATACAACACCATCAGTATATGCAACCCAGCAGGGTGGCGGTGGCGGTGATGCCCGTGTAAATGTCCGTGGATTTAACCAGCGCAATGTTGCTGTAATGATCAATGGTGTTCCTCAAAATGACATGGAAAACGGTTGGGTGTACTGGTCTAACTGGGATGGTGTTGGTGATGTCACATCATCTATCCAGATGCAGCGTGGACTCAGTGCTGTAAACCTTGCCACACCATCTATTGGTGGAACCATGAATATTATTACCGACCCTACTGCCAGTGAACGCGGTGGTGTATTCAAACAGGAAATTGGTGATGGTTCATTCCTCAAAACTACTTTGAATCTTAACACTGGGTTAATGTTTGATGAGAAAGTTGCCCTAAGTGGTACTATCGTCAGAAAGACAGGTGACGGGATCATCGATTATACATGGACTGATGCATGGGCGTATTACTTTGGTGCCAGTTATGCCATGAATAAAACCAATCGCTTTGAATTGTATGCTATTGGCGCACCTCAGCGTCATGGTCAAAACTTGTATAAGCAAAACATTGCCACATATAACCGTGATCTCGCTCAAAGTACATTTGGTTATGATGACGAAGCATTTGCAGAAGATGCAAAATATGAACACGAAGCCGGTCGTGAATTCAATCAAAACGCCGCCCCTGTCAGTAGCTCTTACACCGGAAAACAGTACTTTTATATGTACGGTGATCATATTGAAAAACGCCATGATCCAAATTTTATAAATGAAAGAGAAAATTATTTCCATAAACCCCTGGTCAATCTGAACCACTATCTTACTATCAATGACCAAATGAGACTCTCATCTATTCTATATTGGTCCGGCGGGTCAGGTGGTGGCACTGGCACCTATGGTAAAATCCCTACACTGGATGCCGATGGTGTTTTAGGTAATCGATATTATAGATTCTACTTTGGTGGTAATCCATGGACTCGTGATTGGGATACATTAATAGATTATAATTCAGGTCCTGATGACACCGTCTGGATAGATCAATCAGCTATTCTCAGAAATTCTGATGGTGAGTCTGTTGGTATATTGAGAAACAGTATTAACCGTCAATCAACCATCGGTTTTATATCAAAACTAAATTATGACTTTAGCAATGTTCTAAAACTTCAATTTGGTATTGACTGGAGAACTGCTGATATTGAACATGCCCGTGAAGTGAGAGATCTTATGGGTGGTGAATACTATATCGACCATGAAGATGAAAATAATACCAATAAAGTGGTTAGACTTGGCGACATCATTGATTATCATAATGAAACCAATGTTGACTGGATTGGTACCTTTGCCCAGGCTTCTTATATAAATGGCCCTCTTTCCGCATACGGAATGTTTGGTCTTTCATCTATCAAATATTCATATCAGGATCATTTTACTATTGCCAATAAAAAAATTAAAACAGAATCCATTGGTGCCACACAATTTAAAGGTGGAGTTATGTATGATGTGACCAACAACATTAGTGTTTTTGGTAATTTTGGTATTGTTGAAAAACCGCCAATCATGGATAATGTCATTTATATTGATGGCACTGTCGCAGAAAATCCTGATAATGAAGAATTTGTCAGTACAGAGTTTGGAGTAAATTGGAGATTGATGGACGGTAGATTAGCAACAAAAGTCAATGTGTATAATACCGATTGGAATGATAGAAACCTGACCAAGCCCGTAACTACAGGACAGGGTTCAAGCGGGGACAGCGATATTATTTTCCTTACTGGAGTAGACCAAAATCATAAAGGGATTGAAATAGAAGCGTCTACACAAATTATCCCCATGCTAAGAATTGATGCGACAATTTCTTTTGGCACCTGGGAATTTGCCGGTGATGCCAGCGGAACCTATACTGAACTTGGCTCCACGCAAACTGAATATCAATATGCCTTAGATGGACTGAAAGTTGGTGACATGCCCCAGTGTTTAGCGAAATTTAGAACTCCCTACCGGCGACAATTATAATTCCCTATTGAACAATAGTTGATATTAGCTATTTGAACCCCCTTAATAATGGAGGTTTAGATGGTGACAAATCACCAATATAGGAGGTTACTGAAGTTGGTAAACACAGAAAAGACGCAAGCGATTGCGGCATCGAAAGCGGGCCTGGATGTTAAGACAGCCCGCAAATATATCCACTCGGGCCACGCGCCCAGTGAACTATCAAAATCACATACATGGCGAACCCGGCCAGATCCGTTTATAGAGGATTGGTCAGAGATACAAAAGAAGCTGGAAGCAAATTCTGGTTTTGAAGCCAAGACGCTTTTTGAGTATTTACAGCGCCGATATCCTGGTAAATATGAAGATGGTCAACTGCGCACACTTCAGAGAAAAGTCAAGTACTGGCGAGCAACTGAAGGTCCTGCCCGGGAGGTATTTTTCTCGCAGGAACACTATCCCGGTGATGAATGTCAGTCTGATTTTACACACATGGATTCTTTAGGGATAACCATCCAGAGACAGCCGTTTGATCACATGGTCTATCATTTTGTATTACCCTACTCAAATTGGGAGACTGGTACAATTTGTTTTTCAGAGAGCATGGAGAGTTTACGGGAAGGTTTTCAAAATGCTCTATTCCAATTGGGCGGTGTTCCAAAGTATCACCAGACCGACAGCTTAAGTGCTGCGGTACGCAATATGGCAAATCCCAAAAAGTTTACAGACCGCTATCTGGCATTAATGCGGCACTACGGTCTCAAGGGCAGAAAAACCAATCCGGCATCCCCCAATGAAAACGGAGATATTGAACAAAGCCACAATCGTTTAAAAAGAGCCGCTGAACAGACCTTGCTGCTTCGTGGAAGCCGTGACTTTGAAAGCCGTGAGGATTATAGTGATTTTCTGAATAAGCTCTATGATCAATTAAATCTGGGAAGACAGAGACGATTCAAAGATGAGCTGGCAAATCTAAGACAATTACCATTTCGTCGTCTAGAAGCCTATGAACGGATCAGGATGAAAGTCGGACCATCCAGCACTATCCGGGTGAAGCATAATGTATATTCAGTTCACAGCCGTCTGATAGGTGAACAAGTTGAAGTTCGTCTTTTTGCAGAGTATCTGGATTTGTGGTATGGTCAGAAAAAAATAGATACAATACCCCGGTTAAGAGGCGAGGACAAAGCTCATATCAATTACCGTCATATCATTGATTGGCTGGTTAGAAAACCGGGGGCTTTTAAAAACTTCCGTTACCGCCATAGCATGTATCCAACCCACCGGTTCAGGATGGCCTATGATATTCTGAGAGCAACACAGCAATCTGATAAACAGTACCTGAAGCTTTTATACCTGGCTGCTCGTGAGAATGAGTCAGCGGTCGATCAAGCACTGGATCAACTGCTCAAGACCGGACAGGAGATCACTGTAGAGGCTGTGGAAGCCTTGCTTGGCAGTGAGGTTGAGGTAAGTGTTGTAAAAGATGTAAAGGTGTCACCAGTCGTGCTGCAGGACTATGATAATCTCCTGAGCACGAAGGAGGTATGGCAATGAAAGAAAATGCAACCCATGAATTAAATCAGGTTCTCAAAGCCCTGCATCTGCCAACCGTGAGGAAAGAGTTTTCAGATCAGGCTAGAATAGCTGAAACGGAATCATTGTCATATGAGGACTATCTGCTGGTACTGATGGAACAGGAGAAAGATGTTCGCTGGAATAATCGCGTGGAGAGATTACTCAGAGCTTCAAAACTGCCTCTTGAAAAGAACCTTAATAGTCTTGACCGTACCCGCTATCCGGACATGATTAATCGCCACATAGATATTTTAATGGATGGTTCTTTCTTGGATAGATGTGAAAATGTATTGGCGTTTGGTCGCCCTGGCAGCGGGAAAAGTCACATCTTGTGTGCCATCGGCCAGGAGTTGATATATTCCGGAAAACAGGTGCTTTTTACCAGCTGCAGTATTTTGGTTCAGGACCTTCTGATAGCAAAGAGGGATCTGGAACTGAAACAGTTCTTAAAGAAACTGCAGAGAAATGATGTACTTATCATTGATGATATTGGTTATGTCCAGCAATCCAGGGCTGAGATGGAAGTTCTGTTTACATTGCTTGCTGATTTTTATGAGCGGAGAAGTCTGATGATAACCAGTAATCTGAAGTTCAGTGAGTGGGAAAAAATATTCAAGGATCCCATGACAACAGCCGCTGCTATTGATCGGCTGGTTCATCACAGCATCATCTTGGAGCTGAATGTAGATAGTTATCGATTGGAGCAATCAATGAGAGATAAAAAAGAGAAAAATGGATAGTCAAATGAGAGCTTGTGTAAAGCTAACTCCAGTCGCCCTTCGGGCTCCTTCCGTTAGCTTTAATAGTTCTGTTAAATGATAGGGAAATCTAATTGTCGTTGAGGGTATATTATAGTTGTCGCTGGAGAGTAAATAAACAGAATGCAGTTTATTATGGTAAAGTGGATACAAATGTATCGTATTGAGTACATCAATAAGCTAATAATATAAAAAGACAAAATAGTCGGAAATACGTAATATCTATTGTTTCTCCTTATGAAGTCTCAGATATATTGAAATAAAAATTATGAAATATAAAAGAATAATGATTAGGACTCTATTAATCCCTTTCTTGTTAGCGTTTGTTTGGTCGGTTGATTTAAATAATGCCTCGCTATCATTTCCAGTAAACGGAGAAGGTTATATCTCATTGGGAAACCCCAATGTAAATCATATAACTTTTGAAGCCTGGGTCAGATTGGCACCCAACGATGATGATGCATTAATCGCATCAAAATATGGCTCATGGGATGTAAAAATTGTCAACGACAGGCTTCAGTTTTCAATGGTTCAAGAATGGGATTACCTTTGGACCACCAATTATGGTTATGGCACCGGCACCCAATACGATGATGCCAGTTATGTGTCCTCACATAACTTATGCAATTATGGGCAGAATGCTGGATTATTCGGTACCCACAATCTGTATTCTTCCCCTGATCTTAACTATTACTACGACGCTGGTACCTGTGGTTATCACGATTGCATCAATAATTGTAATTATTATAATGACTATAGTAACCAGGAGGCCTGGTATTGGAACAATGAACAAACGTATTCGGAAGGTGGATGCTCAGAATGGCATTACGACTTATCTGCTGGAAGAGCTCATTATATGTCTGGTGGTGTTGGATATTGTGAAAGTGCCTGTTATCATGATTATACTCAAGCAGCGGACTGGGGTAATCAAAATACCTGTTCCACAATAAATTCCTCCCGACAAACCGGGACATATTCAATTTCAGCCACAAATACATACGATTTTTCAAGTGAATGGCATCATGTTGCTGTTTCTTTTAATGGTTTGACCATGAAGATTTTTGTCAATGGTATTGAAGAAGGCACCAGGACTGATTATCATGCTAACGGGACCATGACTGCAAATTACAACAATGTACCTACCTATACTTATGCTCATCAAAATGGCAGTCCTTATTTACAAACGAGAGTTTATCATAATTCTAACGCAATAAAATTAGGCAAGAATACCCAGATCGCCGGCCAATTTGTTGGTTTAATGGATGATGTAAGATTTTGGAATATTGGTAGAAGCGGCTCAGAGATCAGTCAAAATAAACACTGGAGTATTATTACTCCTGATGAAAATGGCAATGTGGCATATTACAAATTTAATCAGTCAGGAAATCTTGGCCTCAATGCCAATGGTCTGCTGGGAAGCTCTGCAGTTGGTGGCGGGATTGTATCAGTACCTTTACCCAGGCCAGCTGTTTTTACCGTATATGCTCAGGATGGAGAAGATGTACAAAACATTCAAGTGACCTGGGTAGATGATACCATTGAAAATAATACTGGAAGCTTCAAAATATATCGAAATGGCAATTCATACACATCCGTTTCAGGTGTAGCAGAATCATGGACTAATTCTTATCCAGCCGCTGATGCCGGCATATTTTATAACTATTGTATTACGGCCCTGAATGGCAATACAGAATCGGATGCCTATTGCGATGTAGGATTTATCGATCAGACCGGAAGCATGTCCGGTCATATTGAAACCTCTGGCGGCAGTGATGTACAGGATGTAAAATTAGAAATAACTCCAAATGACGGTTCTCCAATTGGTACATCTATCAGTTTTGACGGTGTCAATGATTATCTTGATTTAACACCATTTTACCCTCAATCAAATTGGGATAAAATTGGATACCAGCAAAATCAAAATGGCTCTCCACCTGCAACATTTGACTTGTCAAATTCAAATTTTACGATTGAAGCATGGGTGAAGGCTTCATCAACCAGCAATCGCCTTCCAATTCTGTCATTAGAAAATACCACAGCAAATAAAGGATTATACTTATTTACAAATTCCAGCCATCAGGTACAAGTTGATCTTACCAATCAAGCTGGCCCTCACTCTTATCTAAATGGAGTTTGGGATACAGGTGAAAACTATACGGATCTCACAACTGAACCGTATTTGAATAGCCTTGGGTCATGGCAGCCACCTGAAGAATGGACAGATGTAAATGGCAATGGTGCATGGGATGGCCCAGAACCATTTACAGATTGGGACTTGAATGGCTATTGGACATCTGATGTAGAAACATATACCGACCTGAACTTCAATCTTCAATGGGATCCTCCTGAATCCTTTACAGATTATAATGGCGATGGCAGATGGAATGATGCCGAACCTCTTAACGATCTCAATGGAAATGCAATTTGGGATGATGGTGAACCATTTAGTGACATAAACAATAATTTCACCTGGGATGAAGGTGAAGAATTTACAGACACAAACGAAAATAGCGCCTGGGATCCACCAGAATCATACACAGATACAGATGGCAATGGTCAATGGGATGCAAGAGAACCATTCACTGATTTTAATGTAAATGGCGAGTGGGATGAGGCTGAACCATTTGCCGATTACAATGGTAATGGCCAATACGATGCCAATATTAATGAGCCATTTACAGATTCAGATGGGAACGGCTCCTGGTTTAGTGGTGAGCAACTATTTGATGTAAATAACAATAATGTCTGGGATGACGCTGAACCTTGGACGGAATTAAATGATGAGGTAACGAATAATTCATGGCACCATGTGGCAGTAAGAAATACCGGTGGTGTCTTTCAGATGTTTGTCGATGGCAGGCCATCTGGCTCACCGACTAATATGTCGCCATCTATTGATGCCAATGATATTTACATTGGCAGGGATAGTGTAGGTCACTACTTCTCAGGCTCACTCGATGAGATACGGATATGGAATTATGCAAGAAGTGATAGTGATATGCTTATTTATCATGATTTAACTCTTAGAGGGAATGAAACTGGGCTTCTTGGATATTGGAAATTTGATGAAAATATCTTTTTAAATGCGTTTGACGCAACCACAAATAACAATCATGGCCTTTTAAAAGGTGCTGCATGGAACCCACAAAATTCAGAAGTGACCATGGGTGGGTATACAGATTTTTATGGTAATTATAATATCTCAAAAATCTCTTATGGCAGTGGAACTCAATATAAAATATTGCCATCAAGACCTCTTCATGAATTTTCGCCTGTATTTAAATTGAGGACCTTAAATGGATCCAATCCAATTGCGGATCAGGTAGATTTTGAAGACACCTCAAATTATCCAGTCGCCGGTGTTGTCAGGTATGTTGGTACAGACTGCTTTGCTGCAGATGTGTTTGTATATCTGGATGGACAGCCGGTATCGGGGGGCATTACAAGTCAATTTGGTGAATTCAGCTATGATGTTCCAATTGGTCAACATTATCTCTCACCGGTTCATGGACTTGGGGACTTCAGACCTGAACATTATCCATATTGCTACAATCCTGATCCTGACCTAGCGGATTGTCCTTCCCCTCATAATTTTACTACACCGGTAACAAATATTCTATTTTACGATCACCACAAAAACAAACTTACAATCGATGTAAGTGGCGGTACCTGTGATTTATCACTTGGCGCCGTCGAAGTGAGGGTTCAAAGTACTGATCCATCCTCATGTCTGGATGAGGTTTATACAACTGATGCTACTGGACATTTGGAATTACTATTACCTCCGATATCTTACATTGTAAACGTCGATCTACTGGATTATCCTCTAATCACTGCCGATTCGAATCCTGAATTTGGTCCAAGAACTGCTAGCCTTATAGCTGGTGATTTAGATTTGACCTATAAATACTATGCACCACCAAATATTACGCTTGAAAACATTCCATCAGGGTGTATGGGTGAATCGAATGTAGAAATACCAATTTATTATCAATACGATAGTGATACACTGGGTATTAAGATTTTTGAACAGTATGGATATTATAACGGCAGTGAGTATTTGCATTGGTATGAAACACCTGATATTTTAAAAGCCAACGCTGAATGTGCTGTTCAGCAGGCTGATGCCTATATCACAGATAATGTTGCTGATATACCTGGCGGTGCACAGGAACAAACCTTATACAATGGACATGGCTTCTGGGTTGTAAATGTTGGTCAGCCCAATATCCTCTCAGGCGGTGGTCATCCATTCCAGGAAAAAATCGAAGTTATGGTTCAAAATGCCAACGGTACCGATACCGAAACAGTATGGGCATTAATACAGGGTAAATTTGCTCGGAATCAGGCATTCGCTACAACAGGCCCTGATGTACCTACATTGATTTTGCGCGATCCTCCAGGCGATGGAAGTTTTGCTTATATGAACGAAACCTCAAGTTCATGCATGACGACCAGTATGAATCTTGGAACCAGTTTTGGTGTGAATATTGGAGCTGAGGTTCATGTTGGTGCTGAATTCGAAGTGGGAACAGTTTACCCAATTCCATATTTTGGTGTTGACACAGAAATACATGCGGATATGAGTGCATCAATGGGTGTGACTATTGAAGGGTCAGCTGGGCATGAGCTGGAAATTTGTACAGAAGTATCTGAAACATTCCTGACATCTGCAAATAGCGATATTATTGGTCACAATGGCGATGTATTCGTTGGTGGTGCTCTCAATATTTTATATGGTATCACAGATAATATATGGTTATTCTCCTCAGATTCCCTGAATAATACTGGTGGGGATTGGGATAGTGGCGATCATATGCAGCCATCACCAAATGATGCTATAGTTGAATATAGTATACATAATATTGGAGACTGTGTAATCAAAACTGACAGGGGACTATTTATTGCTCCTGATGGTTTTGCAACAACCTACATATTTACCGAACAATATATTCTTGATTTTATGATTCCTCAATTAGAATTCCTAGCTGCCAATGCAGATAATGTTGAACCGGGAGAACCTTACACTGATGAAAATAATAATGGTCAATATGATTCCGGTGAAGAATTTGTCGATCTAAATACCAACGACCAATATGATGAAGATTATACACAGAGTATTAATGATTTCAATGCTGATATTGCTCAATGGATGTCACATGTCAATCGAAATAACTATCTAAAAAATACGGCTACACTTAGAGAAAATATTTCATTTTCTGCCGGTGCCGATTATGAATATGCCTTCTCCGGTTCACGATCTTCATCAACGTCTGCCGAATTTTCAATGAGCATTGAGAATTCGCTGGCAATAGCCTTGGGAGCAGATGTAAATGGTATAGGAGTCGGCTCCACAATGGAAATGACATTTGGATTAAGCATAGGTGCAGGTGTTACTTTTTCAAATGAAAATACAACAACAACAGGATTCACCTTATCAGATGATGACATAGGAGATGGTTTTACTGTTGATATTATGGTTGACCCAGTTTATTCAACGCCCGTTTTCAAATTGATAAGTGCCGTGACCAGTTGTCCTTATGAATATGAATATGCAGTAGATATTACCAATCCTAGCGGTTCTGTTGAATCTGGTGTTGTTCTGAGTATTGCCACCGTGCCGAGAGATGTGCCGGTATTCTCTGTTGAAACAAATAATATTCTGCTAAATGTTCCACCTGATGAAGTTGCAGCATACACGGTATTGTTAGGAAATGCCAGCGAAACTCCTCCAAACGGCGAGATCAGAACGTATAATTTATCAGTAAACCAAAGCACAAATCCTCACGGGGCAACAATCCGAATTGGTGGTGTGGCAGTTGAAGGCATCATACCCTATACTATCGGCGCTTTTGAAAATATCAATGCAACGATAACTATTGAGAGAGGTCCAGTTGAGTACGAATACGATGGCATCGAGCTAGTTTTCCAACCTAGCTGTGATCCATCCAGGGCAGTTTCACAATTTTTAACTGCCCGTTTTATTCCACCTTGTTCGCCGGTAAGTCTTGTTGATTTTGGTGATAACTGGGTAATCAATATCAGTAATGAGGACTCACTAAATATCACTCTCACAGACTATGATCTGGAGGATCAGTATTTACAGGAGTTGAGACTTGAGTATAAACTCCATGGGACAAACCAATGGATACTTGGTCCCGCAATTTCAAAAGATTCAGTATCTACAGAAGTAGAATATTCTACCCTGACATGGCAGGTCGGATCTATAGCCGATGATGAATATGATGTTAGAGCAGTTGCACAATGTGAAGCCAATCAGACTTATACAAACTCGGTAATTGGTGTTATTGACAGAGTTAGACCAGGGGTTATTGGCTCTCCAAATCCGCAGGACGGTGTACTTGAACCCAATGACGAACTTTTTGTCCGTTTCACAGAAAATGTCAATTGTAATAAAATCAATCCTCCGCTACATATCTTACTAGATGATCTGGAGAATGCCCTAAGCATTCCACGAGATTTTGTCTGTGCCGATGATCAAATTTATATAATGCCAACCATGCCTGATCCATTTATGGAAAACCGTACACTGACAGCGCAGTTGGTCACAATTGAGGATATGTATGGTAATACAACTGAGCAGACCGTTTCATGGGACAGTTATGTAAATAAAAATCTAATGAGATGGGAAACTGCCAGAGTAAATCCGATCAAATATCCCAATGATCATCTTTCATTTGAAGCTACATTGGAGAATACAGGCAATAATTTTGAATTATGGAATCTAACCAATTTACCAGGTTGGCTTACTGCTGATGTGTCCGAAGGCGAATTGGATGCGCTTGAAACCGTTACGATAACTTTTGATGTAAGTGATAATGTCAATCCTGGTATATCAGACAATAAAATATATGCTGAAACTGCCGGTGGTAACGAAGATCTGAATATTCATCTTCGAGTATTGTGTACAGATAATCCTGACTGGCTTGTGACAGCATCAGATTTCCAGTATACGATGTCAATCACTGCGGTATTATATGTTGAAGATGAGCTTTCATCGGATAGTTTTGACATGGTCTCCGCCTGGGTGGATGGAGAATTAAGGGGAGTCGCTCCGGTGACATCCTATGAAGATGTAAATATTGGCGGAAATATTGTTGATCTGCATGAGGTATTCCTCACTGTATATAGCAATCAACTTGAAGGTGAAGAAATAAAATTCAGAGTTTGGGATTCCTCAGACTGTGTTGAATATGCCTTTGTTGAAGAACAGTATGTTTTCAGCTCAGGAAATCCGCTTGGTTTACCAACTGAACCTGTTACTATTTCAGCCAGTGGAGCGATTGTTCATCGGTATGATATTTCACCCGGCTGGTCCTGGTTATCAATGAATGTCGAATCTGAAGACATGGGAATCAACACCGTTATGCAAGATATGCAGGCTGAAAATAACGATCTTATAAAAAATCAAACACAATTTGCCCAATTTGTTGAAAGCCTTGGCTGGATTGGTGGATTAGTAGAAATGGATGCTGAGTCAATGTATCTTACCCGTGTGCAGTCTCCTCATAGTTTTGAGATTGTCGGTGATGCAGTTGATACAGATGCTTCAGAAATTACTATCGTAAATGGATGGAACTGGATAGGTTATCTACCTCAGTTTATCACCAATACAGATAATGCCCTTGGATCACTTGAAAGTATAACAGGTGACATTGTCAAAAGTCAATTTGGATTTGCGCAATATGTCGAAACCGTGGGATGGTTGGGCAGCCTTCCATATATGAATCCAAAGATAGGATACATGTTAAGGGCAGAAAATGCTGGAGTTCTGCATTACCCATTAGAAGATGATGGTAATGTACCGACTTTTGCCAAACAGTTCTTCTTCCCTGAGTTAGATATCGAGATGCCCTTTATCAGTGATATTGCCTCGAATAACGAATATTCAATGTCAATGATTTTATCTCTTGATAAAGGTGAAACCTCCGAAATTAGTGAGGGTGATATCATCATTGCATATTCAGGGTCAGATATTAGAGGATATGCAAATCCTACCTGGCTTGAATATTCTAATGATTTTCGCGTATTCCTTACAATTTACAGCCCTCACCAGAGTGATGAGATCATTAGATTAAAACTTTATGACTATCAGCTGGAAGATTACAAAGAGTTTGACACCTCTATAACTTTTGCTTCAGAAGATGTAATTGGAAGTATTGATCAACCTATGTATTATCAATTAATCGGATATGCCGCAGAGATACCAAGTGAATATATGTTATATCCAAATTATCCAAATCCTTTTAATCCAACGACCGAAATACGTTATAATCTGCCAGTAGACAGTAATGTAGAAATAACTGTTTACGATATTGAAGGCAGGGAAGTAAAAACATTAATTAACAGTTTGCAAACTGCCGGATATAACAGGGTTACCTGGAATAGTACCAATAACCATGGTGGTACAGTTGCATCTGGAGTATATTTTTATCGAATGACAGCTGAAGAGTTTGTTGATATGAAAAAAATGATTATCATTAAATAGAAAAAAATTAAGTAGAAATTTTACAATGAATAGAAAAAAATTAAATTTAACAGAAATTAAACTCAAGAATAGGATTAACTCAATGAAGTCAATTACTAGAATATTATCTTTCACCTTATTATGGTTGATTGTTCCATCGGTTGTAATGGCTGTGGATTTAAATAATTATTCATTGTCATTTTCAGAAAATGAAAATGGTGTAATTACCCTGGATACCTGGCCGTCAAGCACAGTTACTCATGAAACTGAATTTTCAGTTGAAGCATGGGTCAAACTTGCCCCCGGTGCCACTGATGGGTTAATTATATCAAAAGAAGAATCATTTGCACTTTCAATTGAAAACAGCAAGTTGACATTTAATATGTATATGGAATGGGATTCCTTATATGTTGATCCATATGAGTGTAGAGATACTGCCTGTAATACATATCCTGATGCCGCTGAATGTGGCACGCATAACTGCGGCGAGGTTCCTGATATCGGCTGGCAGGCCAACGCATCCTACTGTGGAACAGAACAGGGTAATCCATACCAATGTAACCCATATCAATGCGGATGGGGTACTTGCTGGAATACATGTTATGAAGCGGTTCCAATTGAATGTTATACAGGATTTTCTCAATGTGCAAATACTTGTGCCCATGATATCTGTACGGATACCTGTTATAATAATATGTCTGTAAGGAAAGATAAAATTTATGAAGTTGTAGACCCAGATTCGAGAGACTTTGGGCACGAGTGGCATCACGTGGCTGCATCATTTGGAAATGGTTTTTTACATCTATTTGTTAATGGTGAAGAAGTATCAGAATTAAATATTGAAACACATCACAATTCACCTTGGGTTGGAAGTGATAATTATGATGATTATCCTGAAACGCAAAACCCTGAATATCCTGCCAATTCTGTTACATGGATTAAGCCAAGTCTGCACAGTACTATTGTCGGTAAAAATTTAGATTGGACACTTATTTCTGATTGTGATTATTACGCAGATGAAGCCACATGTGGAACTCAAAATTGCTCAGATGCTCCCGATGCTGGTTACGGACCCAGTATGGAAATATGCGGCACCCAAAATTGTACGGATAATCCAGATTCAGAATGGGCTTTTGATTCAGACGAATGTGGTTATCAAACTTGCGCAAATAACTGTTCACTATATTCAGGATATAACAATCAGGATGCCCTTATATATGTAAATGATCAACTGGCAGGAGCCGGAATCTGCTCAGAATTTCACTATGACATAAGTAATACTGATACCGGTCGTAGTTATTATTATGACAATACGCAAGGATATATGTGCGAGGCAGGCTGTAATACTGAATATCGTTTATGTCCGTTGTCGTGTTTTACCGAATATTCTCAATGTGCAAATACCTGTGCACATTCTACATGTGAGGTAATACCAACCGTCAATACATTTGTTGGTTTGCTTGATGAAGTACGAATCTGGAATAAAACACAGTTGGAAGAAGATGTTTATAACCATATGAACTTCACATTGGTCGCTCCAAGTGAAGAAGGTTTGGTCTCATATTATAAATTTAATGAGGGAAGCGGAATTACCGGTGCATCATACAGGTCAGGTGCACCTGATGCATATTTGAATAACCAGATATCATGGGTTGCAGTTCCACGACCTTCAACATTCGAAGTTTTTGCTGAAGACGGTGAAAGCCTGACAAGTATTCGTATCGAGTGGGAAGATGCAACAGGAATTAATACTGGATTTAAAATTTATAGAAATGGAAATATTTATACTACCGTACCATTAGCAGCTGCAGATTCTTATACTAATGAATGGCCGGCAGCAGTTGTAGGATATTATTATAATTATTGTATTACCGCACTTAATGACTATGCTGAATCAGATGCGTTATGTGATGTTGGCTTTATTGACCAAACCGGATCAATTTCAGGTACAATAGAGACTGAAAGCGGTCAACCTGTTGAGCATGTAAAAGTCACTTCAATTCCTTCGTTTGGCGCTTCAGGTTCATTTGACGGTATTGACGATTATGTAGATCTGACAAAATTTATTAGTCAGTATGATCCTGATTTTGAGAATAATGGTGATTTTGATCTTGGAAGTGACGATTTCACTTTTGAAGCCTGGATAAAATCGGATGCATCTGATTCAAGAAACGCTATTTTCTCTATTATAAATACTGAGACAAATAAGGGTCTATATCTATACACAAATTCTAATAATCAAGTCCAAATGGATTTCACCGGTACAACAGGTGCTCATTCTGATTTTAACGGCATGTGGGATATTAGCGAAGAGTTTACCGATTTACAGGCTGTTGAATATATCAATAACCTGGGATATTGGGTGGCCGCTGAAGAATTTATTGATTCAAATGGAAATGGTACCTGGGACGCTCCTGAGACTTATACCGATTGGAATTATAACCAATCCTGGGATGATGATGTGGAGACCTATGTTGATGCTAACTTTAACGGCGTATGGGATCAGCCAGAACCGTTTATTGATAGTGATGGCAATGGCACTTGGACAGATGCAGAACCACTAACCGATGCAAATCAAAATGGTTTTCTTGATGAAGGAGAAGAATATACCGATTCAAATGGAAATGGTGAATGGGATGCCCCTGAAGAATTTACTGATCTGAATTTTAATGGTGAATGGGACGGACCTGAGCAATTCTCAGATTATAATGGGGATGGTATCTACGAGGCAAATATTGCTGAGCCATTTGTAGATGATAATAATGATGGAATTTGGTTTAATGGCGAATTTCTTTATGATATGAACAACAACTATACCTGGGATGATGCCGAACCTTGGGTAGAAGAAAATGATGATGTCGCGGATGGAACATGGCACCATGTTGCAGCTGTACTCAGCGGCGGCTCTTTGCAGATGTACGTAGATGGTACAGCATCAGGTTCTCCTGTTGTTTTGACTGGATTAAATATATCAGCCAATAAAATTTATGTAGGTAATGATCATCTGAATAATGTTTTCACTGGTCAGCTAGATGAAATTAGATTCTGGAATGCGGCAAGATCACCTGAACAAATCAGTCAATTTTGGGACATTGCAGTAATCCCGGAACAAGAAGAAGATCTTAAGGGATACTGGAAGTTTGATGCCAATGTTTTTGTAACCGTGTATGATCGGACCCTCAATAATAATCATGGTAAAATGAAACGTGGTGTTGGTTGGAATGAAGATATTGCACCGGTAAACTCCGGGGATTATACTGATGAATTCGGTAATTATACAATCGCCGGTATTGTTTATAATGCTGCAGGTACACAATTTACTGTGACACCTGAATTGGGAGTACATGTCTTTGATCCTCCATTTAGACTGAGAACACTCAATGCTGAGAATAATTTAGCTGAACAGGTTGATTTTACAGATACATCCACATATCCAGTTGCAGGTACCATCAATTACGTTGGAACCGATTGTTTTGCCGCTGATGTATTTATCCAGGTAGATGGACAATTCCAGGCAGGTAATACGCAAACTAATCAATTTGGTCAGTTCTCATTTGATGTCCCCATTGGAGTTCATAATTTATCTCCATTCTCCGGGACAGGTGATTATCGTCCAGGATATTATCCATACTGCTTTGATGCAAATCCAGAATTGTCTGATTGCCCTGCTCATAATTTCAATAGTCCTGTAACCAATATACAGTGGTTTGATTTTACCAAAAATAAATTAACTGTTGATGCATGGGGTGGCGGCTGTCGAAACTCATTGGGTAGTGTGGCCGTAAGAATTAGAAGCACTGATCCTTCAACATGTTATGATGAAATTCATTATACAGATAAAACTGGGCATCTAGAAGTTCTCCTGCCTCCAATCCATTATCTTGTTGGTGTGACTTTGGAAGATTACCCATTTGTAACACCGGATAATGGTTATACCAATTTTAATACTGTTTTGGTAAATCTGATGGCAGGTGATTCTGACCTCCAGTATGTATACCAGGCTGATCCAAATCTTGAGGTAAGTAATTTACCTGGTGGTTGTATGGGAGAAGATGATTTGGGTGAATCGTATGAAATCCCAATATTCTACCAGTATATGCCAGATACCCTTTCTCTTTCTCTCTTTGAGAAATATGGGTACTATGAAGGTGAAACATATATAAAATACGCCAATGCGCCTGCAGAAACATTGGATCTTGCAACATGTCCAGTTGATTCTGCAAACATTGCAGTAATCGATCAGCTTAGCGATATGTCAGCTCAACAGGATTTGCCAATTACTGATGGTGCCGGTATTTATGCAGTTGCACCAGGTAATCCAAATATTTTGGCTGGTGGAGCACATCCATATCAAAAGAAAATAGAATTCACGGCCTCTTCAGCAGGTCTTGGATCAGATTCTTACACTGTTTGGGCATATGTTGATGGAAATAAATCCAGGAATGTTGCCTTTGCAACTACTGGTCCTGATATTCCACTACTCATATTAAGAGATCCTCCTGGTGATGGAAGTAATGCCGTGTATAGCGAGGGATCATCGTCTTGTTTTGCCATGAGTATGTCTATGGGGGCCAGTTTTGGGCTCAATGTAGGTGCAAGTGTTGAAATGGGTCCTGATTTTGAAGCTGGATTTGGTATGATTGTCGCCACCGATATTACTGCCGAAGTAAATGTTGGTGTTGGTCTGTCAATCGAAGGTAGCGTTGGAACTGAACTGAATATGTGCACAGAAGTAACTGAAACCTATTCTACCTCCGGTAATGATGATATAATTGGTCATACCGGTGACATCTTTGTAGGTGGTGCCCTAAATGTTCTTTATGGAATTACTGATAATTTATATATATTCTCAGCGGACACCCTTGATACTAATAATGGAGATGATTTTGGTGAAGGTGAACATATGCAGCCGGCACCAAATGAAGAGGTTGTGGATTATTCTATAATTCATAATGGTGCCTGTGTAATTCAATCAGATCGCGGATTATTTGTTGCGCCTGATGGATTTGCCACAACATATATTTTCACTGAAGAATATATTATTACCTATATGATTCCGCAACTTGAATTCCTTGCAGCCAATATTGATGAAGTAGAACCTGGCGAACCATTTACCGATGCTAATGGAAATGATTCTTGGGAGCAAGGTGAAAATTATATTGACTTGAATCAGAATAATCAATTTGATGCTGACTATATTTCTGATATCCACGATTATAACAGGGATATCGAAAAATGGAATTCACATGTGAACTATAATAATTATTTAAAAGATGCTGCTGAATTCCAGGAAAATATTTCCTTCTCAGCAGGTGCAGACTATGAGTACTCGTTCACTGGTTCAAGGACTGAAACCGTAACAACAGAATTTTCAATGAGTATTGAAAACTCAATTGGGTTAGAAGTGGGAGCTACAGTTGCCGGTATTGGAGCTGGAGTATCAACTGAAATGTCTTTCGGGATTTCCATGGGAATGGGAACAACATTTGAAAATACAGAAACTACTTCAATGAGTTTTGTACTTTCTGATGATGATATTGGTGATGCATTTACCGTAGATATAATGGAAGATCCAGTTTATGGTACAACGGTATTCAAACTCATATCAGCAGTTACCAGTAATCCGTATGAAAAAGAGCATAAAGTTGATATCACTTATCCAGATGGAAATGTCCATGGTGATGTGGTATTAAGTGCAGCTACTGTACCTCGAGATGTGCCTGTATTCTCAGTCGAATCTAATAATGTTCTTCTTGATGTTCTACCCGAAGATCCTGCTGTGTATAATCTTCTTATTGGTAATGCCAGTCAGACACCGCCAGACGGTGAAACCAGAACATATACATTATCCATCAATCAAGCATCCAATCCAGATGGTGCGGTGATAAAGATTGGTGGTGTTAATCTTGAGGGATCGCTTGCTTATACAATTGCTCCATTTGAAAATATTAATTCAACAATGACAATTGATCGAGGTCCGATTGCCTATAATTATGATGATATTGAATTAACATTCCAGGCCATTGATGATGGTTCACAATCTGTTTCACAGTTTGTCACGGCGCATTTTGTGTCACCTTGTTCACCTATCTCACTTTTGACATTATCTGATAACTGGGTAATCAATCATGAAAATAATAATGAACTTAATATATATGTAAGTAACTATGATCTTGATGATATAAATCTCCGTGAACTTGGAATTCAATTCCGGGAGATTGGGACAAATAATTGGATACCTGCAACATCTGTATCAATAGACTCTGTGAGTTCTGATGAAGACTATGCAACTATCCTTTGGGATGTGAGCGGTATCGCTGATTCAGCTTATGAATTACGGGCGTTGGCTCAATGTGAGTTAAATCAAAGTTATACCCCTGCAGTTGTTGGTGTGGTTGATAGAAATATACCACAAATAATCGGAAGTCCTCAACCGGCAGATGGCGTGCTTGAACCCAGTGATTTAATCAGTGTCTCCTTTAGTGAGGATTTAAATTGTAATGCAATCAATCCACCTCTACATATTCATTTGGATGATCTGGAGAATGCATTAACAGTTCCATATACATTCACATGCGTAGAAAACGAAATTGTCATTATGCCTGCAATGCCTGATCAATTTATGGAAAATCGTCAGTTGACTGCAAAACTGGTTGATATTGAAGATAAATATGGTAATAAAATTGCCGACGATCTTATCTGGGAATTCTTCTTTAACAAGAATCCGGTACGTTGGATTACCGCTAATGTGAATGCTGTAAAAATTCCTGAAGTGCCACTATCATTTGTAGCATCAATCTGGAATTCTGGTGGCCAATTTGAAACCTGGGAGCTGACCGAAATGCCGGATTGGCTTACTGCAGATGTTACATCAGGAGAACTCACCTTTAATGAATCTGCTACAATCACATTTGATGTAAGCAATAACCTGAACCCTGGTTTCCATAACTTTGATGTTATAGCTGCCACTCCTGGCGGGAATGAAGATCTTCACGTTAATATTCGAATGTTATGTCCAGATCCGGGATGGGAAGTTGAGGCATCTCAGTATCAGTATACTATGACTGTTACTGCTGTCCTTTATATTCAAGATGAATTATCAACGGATTCTTATGACAGGGTTTCTGCCTATGTGGATAATGAACTCCGTGGATCAGCACCAGTTGTCACCTATGAAGATGTAAATATCAATGGGAATATTGTAGATCTGCATCTTGTATTTTTAACAATTTATAGTAATCAACTTTCTGGTGAGGATATCACCTTTAGAGTTTGGGATTCTTCTGAATGTACCGAATATGGCCATGTGGAAGAGCATTTTGAATTTGTTAATAACGCTGAACATGGTCTACCCATTGAACCGGTAACACTCACAACCACAGGTGCGATTGTTCAAAGATACGATCTACCATCCGGCTGGACATGGTTATCCATGAATCTTACTCCTGACGATTTCTCGGTAAATTCTGTATTGAATAGTCTCAGCTCAACACCGGGTCAGGATATTATAAAAAGTCAGTCAACCTACAGCCAATTTATTGAAGGATTGGGTTGGGTTGGATCACTGTCTGAATTAGACAATGAATCTATGTATCTGCTTAGAACTGCTGAAGCCGATCAGCTTGAGCTAGTTGGGGAAGCTGTTAATCCTGATTCACTCGATATAAATGTAGTTGAAGGATGGAACTGGATAGGTTATTCTCCACAGGGAAATCTCACCACAAATTCAGCCCTCGTATCGCTGGACAAAGTTACTGGTGATCTTGTTAAGAGTCAATTTGGTTTTGCCCAATATGTTGAGGGTGCCGGCTGGCTTGGAAGTTTAACATATATGACACCGCAATTAGGATACCTCCTGAGAGTTTCTGAAAGTAGTACACTAACTTATCCGGCTGTAAATGATGATGAAAATCCAACACTTTCAAAATCATATTATTTCCCGGCATATTCTGAAAATATTCCTGTAGTCGATGTCGCTGTAAAAAGTTACACTTACAATATGACAGCAATATTTGATATTGAAAAAGGTTTAGGTGAATTCATTAATGACTATGACATTCTGTATGCCTATGTCGGTGATGAAATACGTGGCGAAGCCGTCTCGATACCAGTTGACTATAAGCAACAGAATTTAATATTTATGATGATGTATAGTGATTTTGAGGAAGGTGAGGTGATTCATTTTGAATTATATGATTCAGAACATGATGAGATGATGAGGATTTCTGACAGAATTATCTTCTCAACTAATCAGACATTGGGAACGGTTGACAATCCGATTTTACTTAGCGGAAAAGGCTACAGTGTTGTTATTCCTGAATCGTTTAACCTGTCACAAAATTTCCCGAATCCATTTAATCCGATAACCGAAATACAATATAGTATTCCTGTCGACAGTAAAGTTGTATTGAATGTATATGACATTAGTGGACGATTGGTCAAAACATTGATTTCAAATTATCAGAGTGCCGGTTATCACAGCGTTAAATGGGATGGTTCCAATGAGAGTGGAATCATGAGTTCATCAGGTATCTATTTCTACCGAATGACCACAGGCGAATATACCGAAATGAGAAAGATGATTCTTTTAAAATAGGAATCCCTGGAATACTTTACTACTTACTATTACCCATCTCACAGTCAATCTGTGAGATGGGTACATTATCCTGCACGTATAATAAGCGAGACATTAAGTAAATCAACAAGTATTCTATTCAAACTAAATCCCCGAAATATCGGGGATTATTATATTATTAAAAATTAACTACAAGCATATTTATTGTTATTAGGAGCAATTTTGAAGCAAAGACAAATTTGGCTGAGTCTTTTTATAATCACAACCGGAATCTTATATTCTCAGGCTGTGCCGGAAGTAAATTCTCTGGGAAGTGTATTTTATAATGAAGGGGAATCAGCAACTTATACCGTTACTTACACCCCGGTAAATGGTGGTGATGTAATCTCGTGGAATTTCGGAGATGGAAATATTGTCTCAGGGAATGGTATTTCTCACACCTATACTAATAACGGCACATATAATATTTCGGTAACAGTTACTAATAATTCAGGATCAGGCCAAAATACCGGAATCGCCTTTATCTCAAATCTTGCACCTGTTGTCACCCTGTTTACAATACCAGCCTCAGGCAACGAGGGACAAAGTCTAAATTTTATCGGTGCCGGATCTGATGCAGGATTAGATGATATTCTCTCATTCAATTGGGATTTTGGTGATGGGAATTCTGCCCAGGGTAACTCTGTTACCCATACATATATAGACGAAAATACAGGTACTTACACAGTTACATTACTGATCACAGATGGAGAAGGTGGCAGTGGCTCACAGTCGGGTACAATATCTGTCAGTAATATCGATCCAGTTATTAATCAACTTATCTACACCTCACCAGGATCAGAATCTTCCGTAATAGAATTTAACGCCAATATATCTGATGCAGGTGTGAGTGACATTATTACTTACAATTGGAATTTTGGAGACAATACCTCAGTACAATCCTATACTACCGGAAATTATGTCGTCGCCCTCGACGGCAATGGCGATTATTTGTCGCTGAATAGTCCCATAACAAATGCTTTTTCAGAATTCACCATTGAAATGTGGGTAAAAGGATCAGGAGGTACACTGTATTCAAGGGATGTTTCTACAAATGACGGTTTTATCGAATTTGGATATAATTCTTCTATACAGTTTAATGGTAGTGCCGGGCTCAATAGCCTATCCTATGCAGGTATACCTGATAATATCTGGACTCATGTAGCCGCCGTTTATGATGGGACAAATCTGTCTGTATTAATTAACGGCAGTATGGTGGCAACTGCCCCGGCATCAGGATTGATTAGTGCATCGAATGCAGCAAATTTCCTCGGACGACCTGCCGCAAATAATAATAATCTTAATGGTGCATTACATCATTTTAGATTCTGGAATTCTGCCAATCCTCAAAATTCTATCAGAACAAATATGTTCTCCACCCTAAATGGGAGTGAATCCGGTTTGCTTGCACAGATTCTATTGAATGAAGGCAGCGGAACATCATCTGATGACAATACCGTAAATGGGCATAATGCTGATTTTGGTGGTGATTCCCAATGGATAAATAGTGGTGGCAGGCATGCTTATGCAGAAAATGGTACCTATACGGTTTCACTTACTGTAACTGATGGTGATGAAGGGAGCCATACAACCAGCAGTTCGGTGACAATAAATAATGCCAATCCATCAATATTAACATATAATAACCCTGGTGTCGGAGATGAGGGAATTGAACTCTCATTTGATGCTTATGCGGTGAATCCTGGATTCGATGATCTGACATATACCTGGAATTTTGGAGATAATCCTTCACAACAATATGGAGAATCTGTTACCCATACTTATGCAGACCAGGGGAATTATTCAGTCACTTTGACTGTCACAGATGAGAATGACGGATCAACGGTAAGGACAGATCCAGTTGTTATCAGCAATGTAAATCCGGTTATCAATAGCGTTAATATTCCGGATATGGGCACTCAAGGTACATCTGCAGCATTTAATGCATCAGCAAGCGATCAAGGCACTGACACTCCTGTTTATACCTGGGATTTTGGCGATGAAACATCGACGCAGTTAGGCCCGAATGTGAATCATACATATGCAAATTATGGGACCTTTACCGTTACTCTCACAGTGACTGAAGAAGACGGTGGAACCGCAGAAACAAGTTCTGAAATCGTCGTTGTTCCGGATTGGTATGTGGATTATACAAACTACCAATCTACTGCAAGTATGACAGCTGTGCTTTATCTTGACCATGAACTTGCGGGGTCGCCTTACAACAAGGTGGCGGCTTTCTATAATGGCGAGACCAGGGGGACAGCTTTACCCCTCCAGGTTGGTGCCACATGGATGTACTTTCTCACAGTTTATGCCAACTCGAATGGTGAAACCCTCACTTTTAAAGCATATCATTCCGATTTGGAAATGGTACTTGATGTTCAGGAGACAATAATATTTAATTCCAATTCATCTTATGGTGAGCCACTGAATCCATTTATCTTGAATACCATTTTAAATTTTGACCACAATCCTGAATTAAGCGGTATTCCTGCCCAGACTATTGAGATTGGTGAACAATTTGACACATTTGATTTGGATGATTATCTGGTGGAACTTGATGGTGATATCGTCTCATATTTTTATCTTAATAACGTCAATTTGACTATTACCATAAACTCCAACAATATCGTCTTCGTCGCACCTGTGAATACTGCCTGGACTGGAACCGAAACAATTAGATTTATTGTAACAGATCAAACGGATGATGCTTTATTGGGATTCCAGGATGTTAGTTTTATCATTGAACCGGTAGATAATGCCCCGCTGGTACTACCATTTACTGATGAGACAATTGGTAAAGTAAGAGATTTTACATCTTTTGATCTGGACTCCCATTTGATCGAGTTAGATGGAGATCAAGTCTCATGGGGATTTGATTTTGTAACACCGGTAATTGGCGACCCTGCTCCAAATTGGTCTTTAAACCCAAGCTCATTTCAGTATAATATGACCGTAACATCAACTGTTGAAGCACGGGCAAGGGCAACGGAAAATTCAGGTTTTATACTTGCTGCATTTTCAGGTAATGAACTCCGCGGATTAGCATCGCCGGTAAATGTTGGTGGATCATGGATGTATTTTCTTACTATTTATTCAAATCAAGTCACTGACGATATATCTCTAAAGTTTTTTGACTTTGAAATCGGCGATGTTCTCCCTGTAAAAGAAGCGATTTCGTTCCTGGTGGACGATGTAATTGGCGAACCGCAATCTCCATTTGAATTTCATGCCGGAAACATCATACTTACTCAGAACGCTGATAATACTATCGATTTTGAGATTCTGTCTGAAGCATGGTATGGCACCGAAGTTATAGAATATACGGTAACAGATAATCAGACGATAAATCTATATACTGCTTCTGGAACAGCATCCTATACTGTCCTTGATGATTATTATCCACTTCTACTTCAGATTCCAGACCAAATCGTTGAAGCAAACTTTTCTTTCCAACCCATTGATTTAGATAACTATTTAAATAGCCCTGATGAAGATCTTGTTACTTGGACATATTCCGGGAATAATGATCTATTCGTTATCATAAATAATGAAAACATTGCAACTATAACTCATCCAAATGCCAGGACAGGTGTGTGGATTGGCGATGAGACGATCACTTTTACTGCAACTGATATATCTGAAAATAACCTCACAGGCAGCGGATCTGCCACCTTTACTGTTGTTGATGAAGATCATCCTCCTTCAGTTACTGGCATTTTAGATCAAAGTGTTGGCCCGAATATCAATTTTTCAACATTTGATCTCAATAACTATCTCACAGAGGTAGATGGCGATAATGTTACCTGGCAGTATGAATTCAACCTTCCAAATCTTGGTGATAATATTCCTTCCTGGTCCGTTCAGGCAAGTAGTTTTGAAATGAGTATGAATCTGACTGCAGTGGTAAATTCACGAGGTGTTCGAACAGGATCCGGGAGTTATATTCTTGGTGCTTTTGCCGGGGAAGAGAATAGAGGGATAGCTACGCCGATTTTACTTGGTGATGAATATGTCTATTTTATGACTATTTTTTCCAACACCAGTAATGAACCTATGACTCTCAAATTTTATGATGCTCAAGTTGGGGATATTGTATCCGTCGATTATTCATTTAACTTCGTAGGCAATGATGTATTAGGAAATCCTCAAACACCTCTAGAGTTGAATGCTGGAAATCTCCTGGTCTCAATCAGTGAAAATGATATCGTCCAAATTAGTAAAGTTGGTACTGGATGGACCGGATCGGAAGAAATTATATTTACTGCAACAGATATTGGAACACCAAATCTTCATTCAAATGGAGATGCCGCTGTTTATTCAGTCCTGCCAGACAATAATCCCGTAGTATCTCAGATTCCAAGTCAAGAAATTGAAGTAGGAACCTCATTCGCCACCATCGACTTGAGTCAGTACGTCACAGAATTAGATGGCGAAGATATTCTCTGGAGTTCCAGCGGTGGTAATAATATTCAAGTAAATATCAATATTTCAACTGCCACACTAACAGCGACACCACTTTGGACAGGATCTGAAACCATTACCTTTATTGCCACAGATGATACCCCGGCAGGACTATTTGGTTCGTCCAGTACAGAATTTCGTGTCAGGGGTGAAGATCATGCCCCGGTTATCGCAGATATCCCCGGTCAGACTATTGGTGCTGGTGGATCCTTTACAGATTTTGATCTTGATAATTATTTAACCGAATTAGATGGTGATGATATTGGATGGTCATTTGAATTTGTCAATACCAGTGGTTCAAATCTGCCACCGGAATGGAATATCAATCCTTCAGCATTTGAATTGAGTATGACAGTCACTGCCAGGGTAAATATTCGTGGAGAAATTGCCGGATCAGGTGAATATATTCTGGGTGCATTTGTAAATGAACCGGGGGCCCGAAGTGTGAGTCTTCGCGGTGTTGCAGAACCTGTGGAGGTGAATGGGGCATATTTTTACTTTATGCAGACGTATGCTAATACAAATGGTGAAAACATTTATTTCCAGTTTTTTGATACAAACGTCGGAGATATAGTTCCAGTACTTGAAAATATTACATTCCAGGCCAACACGGTAATTGGTGATCCCGTTTCTCCTTTGGAACTCCATGCCGGAAATATTATCCTCGATATGAATGCCAATGACTTGATCAGTTTTACCATCATCGACAACGATTGGTCAGGTACAGAAACAATAAATTTCATTGCAACAGATCAGGGCACAAATAATAGCTATTCGGGATCGGATCAAGCTGTTTTTATTATCGATGCCGATCATACGCCTATTATTGCCAACATCCCTGATCAAAATATTAACGAAGGCAGTAACTTTATATCATTCGATCTGGACAGCTATATAACTGAACAGGATAATGATATTACCTCAATCACCTATACAGGGGATGTTGATCTAACCATTTCTATTAACGGCGATAATCTTGTGACAATTGGTATACCCGATTCGGATTGGTATGGCAGTGAAAGCATTATTTTTACAATTACTGATCAAACGACAAACGGATTTTCGGATACCGATGAAGTTATGTTTACTGTTAATAATGTCAATGATTCACCAGCAATCGCGCAAATTGGAAATCAGACGATCGAAGAAGATTCCATACTACAGATTCCCATTTCTGCCAGTGATGTGGATAATGAGACACTTTTTTATTCTGCTATCAGCGATACCACCGGAATCTCCCTTGAAATTACATCAACTCAATTAACAATAAATGCTGCAGACTTTTCTGGTGTCGCCTCAATACTTGTGAGCGTCAATGACGGCATACTTGCTGCAAATACAAACTTTTTTCTCATTGTCACACCATTGGATGATCCTCCTACAACATCGAATATGGATATCACAATTAACGAAGATACAATACTTTCAGATCAATTGGAAGGGTACGATGGAGATGGTGATCCATTGGAATATATCCTGGTCAGCAATACTTCCCACGGCGATGTAGTACTTGATGATAATTCCACTGGCGATATTACATATACACCAACACTTAATTATAACGGTACGGATAACTTTACGTATAAAGTTCAAACCCCGGCATTGTATGCCCTTAGTTTGAATGGTAATGGGGATCATGTAACAATACCGGATACTCCATCACTTGATCTGACCTCACAATACACGCTGGAAGCGTGGATTTATGTTGATCAATTTGTCAATTCTGCCGGTATTCTCTCAAAATTTCAAACACCCGGCTCAAACGGATATAAACTACAACTAAGCAATTCCGGCAGTTTTGATGGCCTGCAATTTGATGGTCTCACAACGGGATCCGGTATATTATCTTCGCAGGAATGGGTTCATATCGCTGCTGTTAACGAAAATGGTACCAGAACATTATATGTAAATGGTGAGGTCATTCCGCTAACAGGAACATCCTATACTATTGCCTCTAACTCTGATGTCCTGAAAATTGGCAGTGACTTGTCAGGTAATTATTTCTCAGGAATGATAGACAAGGTCCGGGTTTGGGGCGTAGCACGTACTCAACTGGAAATAATGTCTTCAATGTTTGGCAGAATTGCCGGTAATGCCACTGGACTGGTTTCCAGCTGGGAATTGGATGAAGGTAACGGTTCTACAGCTGGTGATCTGACTTCAAATAATAACAACGGAAGTATAACCGGGGCATCCTGGTCTACCATTTCAACTGCTGTCACGTCAAATACTTCAACAGTGTTTATCACAATTGACCCGGTAAATGATAGTCCTACATTTACCATTGGTGCTGATCAGACAGTCAACGAAGATTCTGGCGAATTTACCTTAAACAGTTGGGCAACATTAATTTCTGCAGGACCTCTTGACGAGTTAAGTCAGACGGTTAATTTTCAGACATCCACAGATAATGATGATCTATTTTCAGTTTTACCAACTGTAACCTCCTCAGGCGATCTCAGTTTCACGCCATCAAATAATGAATATGGTACGGCAGAGGTGACTGTAATTCTTTTTGATGATGGTGCGGCTGCGAGGTCAGATTCAAACCAATCCGATCCACAAACATTTACAGTAACCATTAACCCGGTGAATGATGAACCCGTATTCTCCTTGTCTGATGATATAACCGTTGACGAGGATGATGGTTCAGTAGATGAGACTATTCCAGCTGCTGCTAAAACAGTTGAAAATTTTGTCAGTACATTAAATTTAGGTCCTGAGAATGAAGTCGTTGAATTTTCACAAGCGCCAATATACACTCTAACGACTAATAATGATGCTCTCTTTAGTGATCTTCCAGAAATTGATGCCGATGGTACACTTACCTATGCACAGGCATTAAATAATTATGGTGCAGCAACTATATCTGTGGTTATTAATGACGGCGGTGGTACCGATAACGGTGGTGATGAATCATCAACTCAGCAGTTTATTATTAACGTGAACCCTGTAAACGATCAACCATCATTTACAACTGGGGATAACCAGACAATACTTGAAGATGAAGGCAGTACGGATATGCTGGTACAGGGCGGATTGCAGACAATCGAATTATGGGCAACAAACATTGATTTGGGGCCGGACAACGAAGTTAGCGATCTTGAACAAAGTGCTTCATTTTCCTTAACTACCGATAATGACGCCTTATTCTTAAATCTTCCTGCCATCGATTCAGCAGGTAATCTCACCTACAGGGTAGCCCTAAATGGTTATGGATCTGCTGAGATATCCATCGTTTTATCAGATAATGGCGGTCTTGATAATGGAGGTGCTGAGGAATCCGAAATACAAACATTTACAATTACGGTAATACCGGTAAATGATCAACCACTTGTTGAACTGGGTAATAATATTACCGATGATGAAGATGACGGTAGTACTGATCTGAATGATTTGTCATCACAGAAACTGCTTGTGGAATGGGCGACGGTACCAAACCTGGGACCAGAAAATGAGGTAGAGGATTTTTTCCAGTTTGCCAGTATTAGCCTTGAAACAGATTATGATGCATTATTTTCAGAGATGCCGATTCTTTTTTCTAATGGTACGTTACGATATACTATAGCTCAAAATGCTTTTGGAACTGCCAATATCACCATGACGCTTAATGATAACGGCGGTACTGATAACGGTGGTTTGGATACTTTTTCAGACACTTTCTCAATCACTGTGAATCAGGTTAATGATAAACCTGTATTTATTCCAGGTGAAGATATTACAGAAAATGAAGATGATGGATCCGTTGATATGACCGTCGCTTCATCTCTCAAAACGGTTTCAGGATTCATCACTGGTTTAGTTTTAGGGCCTGAAAATGAGGTGAGTGATCTCGGGCAAAATCCAACCTATACACTTACTACTGACAATGATGGTTTATTTGTCCAGTTACCGGCAATTGATGCTCTGGGTATATTGACCTATCAACCTGCTTTAAATGAATATGGATCTACAGTAATAACGATTTTACTCAACGACAATGGCGGAACAGATTTTGGTGGTGATGATGAGTATAGTGACACATTTACAATTACAGTGAATCCTGTAAATGATGAACCATATTTTACGATTGGATCTAACCAGGAAAACGATGAAGATGACGGAAGCAATGATCCATTTGTAATTGGTGAAACAAAATTGACAGCCAATTGGGCAACGGATATTGTTTTAGGACCCGATAACGAAATAAACGATTTAGGTCAAACAGTCACATTTGAAATTACCACGACTAACGATGATTTATTTGAGCAATTGCCTACAATTAATGCCGATGGTGACCTGTCCTATCAAGGTGCAATGAACAAATGGGGCAGTGCTGTTATTTCTATTACATTAATGGATAGCGGCGGCACTGATTTTGGTGGAGATCAAAGATCATCAACTCAGGATATTACAATCGAATATTTTGCCGTGAATGATGCACCTCGTCTCATTGCGGTTGATGGTGAACCATGGGTAGAGGATATGGTGATCACAATTCTTGAAGATGAAATTGCCAATTTTACTATGACTGCACTGGAAGTTGATACCACTGAGGTAATCTTTGGTTCAGCCCTTAGAACCATGACCATTACCGTTGCTGATACAGATGAATTTAATGTTGTGGATGTCACAATTACTCCAGATGCAGACTGGTTTGGAGATCAATCCGTAACAGTATTTGTAACGGATGAGGTCTATTTTGATCATCAATCATTTACACTTACTGTTCTACCTGTGAACGATGCGCCAACCTTTGATAATGATGGAGATATTTTAGTTGATGAGGATAGCGGATTATCCACATTTGAAAATTGGGCGACGAATATAGACTTGGGACCTGATAACGAAATTACCATCCTCAATCAGACTCCAGAATTTTTAGTGGATACTGAAAACGGTGCCCTATTTGATCAACTACCTGTGATAACTTCAGATGGTACCCTGAGCTTCACAACTTTGGATAATGCTAATGGAAATGCACTTGTCTCGGTGATCCTCAATGATAACGGTGGGACAGATAATGGCGGTGTCGATGAAACAACTGTTCTGAACTTTACCATTTCGATTAACCCGGTAAATGATCCAGTCACCTTTATTGAAGCCATAGGGGACATAGCCGTAGATGAAGATGCCGAAGCAACTTTAATTGATTTAAACACCATTTTTACAGATATTGATTTAACCAATGGTGCACCGGAGAATCTTCAGACCTTATTTTATATGGTTACAACGGTAGAAAATACAGATTTATTAACGGTAGAAATTGACGATGACACTGGTATTTTATCCATCGCTTATACCACAGACGATCATGGTTCAAGCACAGTGACAATTACTGCTGCCGATGGCATTGCCCGAACCGATTATTCATCATTGGATAATCAGTTTACAGTCACAGTAAATGCAGTCGCCGATACACCTGATCTTATTGTCAATGATGTTGAAACTGATGAGGATATTCCTGTTCTTATCTCCTTCGATTCGGCTTTGACTGATCTTGATGGTTCAGAAACATTAACATTTGAAATAACAGGTCTCCCTGAAGGGACTGTTATAAATGATATCACTGAGTTAAGAGCCGAATATCAGTTTGAACTGACACCTACTTTGCATAGTGATCTTGATTTCGATTTTAGTGTTTCTGCCATTGCTTCTGAGGATAATGGAAGTACAGCAATAAATACCCAAACCATCTCCGTAACATTAAACCCCGTTGCTGATACACCGGTATTTCTTGTTTCAGATGTAACGACAGATGAAGACAATACCGTTTCGTTAAATATGATTGCCGAATTAGTCGATGATGATGGATCAGAGGAACTATTCCTCTTTATTCCATCTTATCCTGATGGTGTCACATTTAATTATGAACTGGTTGATTTGGGGGAACAGGGTTTTCTGCTTCCCTTAGAGTCGATTGCTGATTTGGCACTTACTCCACCTGAAAATAGCGATGAAGATTTTTGGCTTTTTGTAAATGTTGCAGCGTTTGAGTCTCCGGAAGTTTTTGCCTCAGTTGAAGACTCTATATTGATTACAATCAATGCCATTGCTGATGAACCCACATTGGAGGTTCCTGACGGCAATACCCTTGAAGATACTACCGTTGAATTAACATTTGATTCTGGATTGACTGATATTGATGGATCTGAAACTCTTTCCATTGAGATCACCGGTTTACCAGTAGGAGGAACTCTTGGTGACTTGGTAGATAATCAGGATGGTTCATTTACATTTGAATTAACCCCACCTTTACATGATGACACAGATTTTACACTGACTGTTTACTCATCAGCTACAGAACAAAATGATGGTGATGTAGCTACCGTTTGGTCTGACATTTTTGTTACTGTTGACGCCGTTGCCGATGTGCCAAATCTAACAGTTAATGATGCCGCAGGGACTGAAGATACAGATATTGACTTGGATATTAGCTCTTCCCTTGTTGATGATGATGGGTCAGAGGTATTGCTTATCCATATCTATGATTTAAGTGATGGTGCTTTCTTATCAAACGGTACACTTAATCAGGATGGTAGTTATACTCTTCTACCTGCCGAGCTAGCTGGCCTTTTTGTCACACCAGCACCAAATGAACATGATTTCACCTTATCTATAGAGGCTGAAACAACTGAAGACGATAATGGGGACCAGGCTGAAAATTATCAGGAATTATTAGTAACGATTACACCTGTGAATGATGAACCTTTTCTTAGCGAATTTACAGATATTACCACCGATGAAGATATTGATGTTGTCTTTAACTATCAGGCCACAGATTACGATATCGAAACTGATAATCAGGAACTCATTTTTACATGTACTTCTTCAGACGAGGTACTTGTAATTTGCACTTCAGAATCTCTTAATCGTGGAGATGTTTTCCAGACACTTACCTTGGATGTTCAGGAGAATAGACATGGTACCGCTGAAATAACCGTTACCGTGAATGATCAATTCAGTGGCCGGGCAGTGGATAATGCGACTTTTCTTTTAACCGTTAATCCAATACCTGATTTACCGATACTAAGCGTTGAAGATTCAGTAGGTGATGAAGATACAATAATTCCCCTTACTGTTATCAGCGAGCTTGTGGATATCGATGGTTCAGAAGAATTATTTCTCTTTATTGATAATATTCCCGATGGATCTGAAATTACCGAACCATTTGCAATTCAGGGTGAACTGAATGTTTATTCACCGGAACAGTTTGATGGACTCGAAATTTTACCGCCATTGCATAGCGACAACGACTTCTATCTGTACATTACTGCGTTTGTTCAGGAACCGGATAATTCGTTCATCGTCAATCTTGATACCATATTTGTACAAGTAGATCCCGTTGCGGATTTACCAACCATAGAAATCTCTCATACCGATGGTAATGAGGACACCATAATTCCTCTCGATATATCAGGCTCATTAATTGATACTGATGGATCAGAGACACTCTTTTTCACCGTTGAAAATGTACCTGACGGATCCACCATGTCAGAATACCTCAATTTTCTGGATGGTACTTATACCTATACGCCTGAGCTGGCCGCAGAATTATCAATTCTGCCACCCCTGCATAGTGATGAAGATTTTACATTGTTAATATCCTCTGCAGCTGTTGAAAATCTTGATGTGATTATAACAAATTCACTTGATTTAGATGTAGTGGTTCATGCCATTGCTGATATACCTGAATTATCTATGTCACCAGCATTAGGTGATGAAGATACTGATATTCCCCTTACTATTAACACTGCATTTGTTGACACAGACGGATCCGAATCGCTGCTGTTGACAATTTCAGGTGTACCACTTGAAGGCAATCTTTCAGCAGGTACAGATATAGGTGGCGGTATCTGGGAATTACTAATGACAGATTTGACCAATTTAACGGTTCACCCCAATGAAGATATAAATGAAGATTTCTCCCTTACGGTTCGTTCTGCAACAACGGAAGGTAATGGCGGTGATTATGCCTTTGATGAGGTGATACTCCCAGTTACAGTTAATCCAATAAATGATACTCCTCAAATGTCTATTGAAGATCAAATAACTGATGAAGATATTGATTTTGGTCTGGATATAAGTTCATATGATCCTGATATTCTAACAGACAATCAACAAATGATCTTCTCAGTTGTGAGTAGCGATGAGTCACTGGTTTCTGTATCCGTTTCAATGGACCGATTCCTGCAAGGCTCAACAAATAGCTCCAGAATTGAATTTGATGTCCATGATGATGAATACGGCAATGCCGATATAACAGTTACCGTTGATGATCAAAACGGTGGTATCATCGATGTAACTTTCAATGTTTTAGTGAACCCGGTAAACGATGAACCAACATTTTTAACTGGTGCAGATATAACACTTGATGAGGATGATAATAGTTCAGATCCGTTGTTTCATGCCACTGCAAAAACCTATACTGCCTGGGCAACTGAAATTGATCTCGGGCCCGGAAACGAATTTGATGGACATACTCAAGGGATAGAAAGTAACCAATTTGCTACATTCACCTTGACTACTGATAATGACGATTTATTCTCAACTTTACCGGCACTTGATTCTGATGGTGAGTTAACATTCCGCCAGGCGAGGAATATAAATGGTACAGCTACTATCAGCATAGTATTCACTGATAATGGCGGTACAGAATTTGACGGCGATGATACTTTTGGCACCGAGACATTCCAGATTACCATTACTCCTGTTAATGACGCACCGCTTCTTGGCAATGTTACCGGACCAGGATTTTTAGAAGACCATATGATTAGTTTATCATTTGAAATCCTTTTTGAATCTGATGAAAACGTAGAGTGGTGGGTTATTGAAGTAGATGGTGATAATCTTGTATTTGGTACTGATGGAAGCGAACATGTTACCACTAGTTCTGTTGATGGATCTGTACTGGGATTTTTACCAGACGCCGATTGGTTTGGAACTGAGGAAGTTCGAGTGTTCGTGGCAGATGGTACCTATATTGATTCACACCATTTTATGCTGGAAGTATTTCCAGTGAATGATCAGCCATCATTTACATCCGGTGGAGATATCAGTGTACTTGAAGATAGTGGTGAGTATTCCTCTCAATGGGCAACAGATATTTATATGGGGCCAACTAATGAGGTAGTTGAATTAGAACAGTTTGCGACATTTTATACCGATAATGATAGCCCGGGATTATTTTCTGTCCAGCCAGCTATTGACACCAATGGAAATATAAGTTTTGCTACATTTCAGGATGCTAATGGGACAGCCGAAGTTTCTGTAATATTAAATGATAATGGTGGCACCGTAAATGACGGTTATGATGAGTCTGTTGAGATTTCCTTTTTAATTGATGTAGTATCTGTAAATGATGATCCTATCCTTACAAATTTGGATGATGTAGAAACCCAGGAAGATGAAAATCTATCCATACAAATCACCGGTAGCGATGTAGACATTGAGACTAATAATCAGGAATTGACTTTTACATGCGTATCAAGTAATGAAGAATTAGTTCTGTGCACCATTGATTCACAGAGGGGTATCGTAAACAGAAATATGACTTTAGAAGTCCAGGAGCATGTTCACGGTACTTCTGTGATTGAAGTAACTGTTAGCGATAGTCAAGGACGATCAGTCGATTCAGATGAATTCCTATTGACAGTTCATGCTGTACCGGATATCCCAGAACTTTCTGTCCTGACATCTCAGGGCGATGAGGATTTACAGATAGCTGTTGATATTACAGTTACTCCTGTAGATGATGATGGCTCAGAAATAATTTCATTCCTTGTAGATAATCTACCCATAGGGTCCTTACTCTCCAATGGAACGGATAATGAAGATGGTTCATATACTTTAAGTCTTGACCAGTTGGTTGGACTGACCATCCTGCCACCCGAAAATGATGGTGATGATTTTGACCTGTCAATTTCTGCTACCTCGGTAGAATTGTCAAATGAATTGCAATCCACTACTGAAATATCAACATTAACCGTTATTGTTGATGCCGTTGCAGATGATCCTGCCATAACGGTTTCAGATGTAGAAACGGACGAGGATGAAACAGTTGAATTAACATTCTCTCCTTTACTGGCTGACGTAGATGGTTCTGAATCCCTATCATTCCAGGTAAATGACCTGCCGGTGGGTAGTTCTGTTTCCGATGCAGTTGATAATGATAATGGCACCTGGACAATAATTCTCACACCAACATTACACGATCACAATGATTTTGATATTACTATCACAACATTTGCAACAGAAGCAGAAAATGAGGATGTTGCTGAAACAACTTCTAATGTATTATCTGTTAGTGTCATAGCAGTTGCTGATCCACCAAATCTCTCAACATCCAATTTTGAAACGGATGAAGATAATGCCGTTGAAATAAACTTTAACTCTACATTGGTAGATACCGACGGATCAGAATCCTTGTCAATAGCAATATCTGGTGTACCTGATGATGCTTCCGTTACAGAATTATCTGATAATGGTGATGGTGATTTTTCTTTTGTCCTGACACCCGGTGAAAATAATCATACAGATTTCACACTAATTGTTACAGCTACCTCCGAAGAAGCAAGTAATAATGTCACGGCGGATACCGTTGCCAATATCGATATCACAATTCATCCTATTAATGATGACCCAATTTTAGAGTTCATAGAAGACTTGACCACTTTTGAAGATATTGACCGAAGTATAGTCATTGTTGCAAATGATGTGGATATCGAGACTGATGGCCAGCAATTAGTTTTTTCATGTTCAAGTCAAAATACAGAGATAGTTACCTGTTCTGCAGGTGAAACATTTAGCGATATTTTTTCCAATGTTGTCATTGATGTTCAAGATAACCGTCATGGTGAAACAGTCATAGATGTGACCGTAAATGATGGATTTGGCAGATCAATAGACAGCCAATCATTTACCATGACTATAACAGCAATAGCGGACGAACCAAACTTGGTATTAACGAATGTTTCCGGTGATGAAGATACTGAAATTTCGTTGGATATTGAAACCGAATTAGTCGACACAGATGGATCAGAGTCTCTTCACATTCAAGTCTGTGATTTACCAGATGGCGTAATTTTGTCAGCAGGTGAATTGGATGAAGATGGCTGCATGACGGTAGATGAGTATCTTGTTGCAGGTTTGACCATCATCCCTGAACTACATAATGCCGATGATTTTGATCTTGTCATAATTTCATTTGCCACCGATGCTGAAGGACAGCCCAATGGTGTCCAGGAATCAATGACGGTTGTAATTAATCCAATTGCAGATTTACCTTATCTTGAAGTTACCGATGCCCAGGGAGATGAAGACACAGCAATTGATCTGACCATATCATCTGAATTAGTTGATACCGATGGTTCTGAATTCCTATTTATAAGAATATCAGATATCCCAGTCGGTGCTGAGATGTCGTTGCCATGCACTCTTTTTGGTACTGACTGTCTTTATCTTTCCAATGAATTAGCAGATTTACAGGTAACGCCATTTTTGCATAGTGATGAAGATTTCGTTCTCACTATAGAAGCTTTTTCTGTAGAAAATGAAGATGAAATTGCCACAAACACACAGGAAATTGCTGTTACTGTAAACGCTGTTGCTGATGAACCTACTCTGACAACGACTGATACAACTACCGATGAAGATACCAGCGTTGACATTACATTTGAAACTGCCCTTATCGACCTTGACGGCAGTGAGTCTCTCGATATAGAAATTACCGGTTATCCTCTTGATGGCGAGATGTCCTCACTAACGGATAACGATGATGGTAGTTATACTTTTACAATTACACCACCATTAAATAATCATGATGATTTCACCTTAACCGTAACATCCACCTCAACAGAGGCAGCCAATAATGATACTGCCGTAAATACTTCTGATATTTTTGTTGAAGTGCTTCCAGTCAATGATGATCCTATCCTCACAGATATTGAAGATGCCCAGACAGTTGAAGATGTTGATATTACCGTTGAAATCAGCGGCAGTGATGTAGATATAGAAACAGATGGACAGGATTTATCCTTTAGCTGTGCCACCGATAATGCTACACTTGTAGATTGTTCTATCAGTGAGGTCCGCGGTGTTGAGTATGGATTATTAACCTTAGATGTCCATGATCATCGTCACGGAACATCAACCATTACGGTTACTGTAAATGATAATTTCTCACGAGCGATAGATGAAGTGAGTTTTCTTCTTACCGTTGATGCAGTTGCCGATGAACCAAATCTTGAAGTATTTGATGCTCAAGGTGATGAAGATACAGCCATTGATTTAGCGATTAACTCAAGCCTTGTTGATACTGATGGTTCCGAGTCATTGATGATTTACCTATCTGGTATACCAGATGGCTCATTATTATCTTCAGGCACCGATCTTGGTAATGGTGACTATTCACTTGATCCTGAATCGCTTGCCGGTTTGACCATTACACCTCCTGAGAACAGTGGTGATGATTTTGATATATATGTAACAGCTGAAAGCACAGAAGGCAGCAATGATGATGTAAGTACAACAGATGTGAGTACCATCTCTGTGACTGTTAATGCCGTTGCAGATCATTCTGAACTTGAATTAAGTGATGCCTTTGGAGATGAAGATACATCTATTGCCCTTGATATTACAGCTACCTTACTGGATACTGATGGATCAGAGTCAGTTCTTATTTATATTTACGGTGTCCCATTTGGAGCAGAGCTCTCAGCCGGTTCAATGGGAATTAATGATAGTTATAGCTTAACACCTGACCAATTAATCGGTTTGACAATCACACCACCTGAGCATGATAGTGATGATTTATTTCTTGATGTGTTTACTGAAAGTACAGAATCGGAAAATGGTGATACAAATTTTGGAAGTTTAGGCTTTTTAATTATAACAGTAAATGCTGTTGCTGATGAACCAAATCTTGAAGTATCCGATGCTCAAGGTGATGAAGACACAGCCATAGATTTAAATATCAGCTCATCCTTAGTTGATACCGATGGATCAGAGTCATTGATGATTTACTTGACAGGTATCCTACCAGGGTCAGTATTATCCTCCGGTCTTGATCTTGGTGATGGAAACTATGCACTGGACCCTGAATCACTTGCTGGTTTGACTATTACACCTCCTGAGAACAGTGATGAAGATTTTGATATTTCTGTTACGGCAGAAAGCACCGAAGCTGACAATGGCGATACAAATACCACTGATTTCAATACTATATCAGTAACCGTAAACGCTGTTGCTGATGAACCTACTCTGACAACGACTGATACAACTACCGATGAAGATACCAGCGTTGACATTACATTTGAAACTGCCCTTATCGACCTTGACGGCAGTGAGTCTCTCGATATAGAAATTACCGGTTATCCTCTTGATGGCGAGATGTCCTCACTAACGGATAACGATGATGGTAGTTATACTTTTACAATTACACCACCATTAAATAATCATGATGATTTCACCTTAACCGTAACATCCACCTCAACAGAGGCAGCCAATAATGATACTGCCGTAAATACTTCTGATATTTTTGTTGAAGTGCTTCCAGTCAATGATGATCCTATCCTCACAGATATTGAAGATGCCCAGACAGTTGAAGATGTTGATATTACCGTTGAAATCAGCGGCAGTGATGTAGATATAGAAACAGATGGACAGGATTTATCCTTTAGCTGTGCCACCGATAATGCTACACTTGTAGATTGTTCTATCAGTGAGGTCCGCGGTGTTGAGTATGGATTATTAACCTTAGATGTCCATGATCATCGTCACGGAACATCAACCATTACGGTTACTGTAAATGATAATTTCTCACGAGCGATAGATGAAGTGAGTTTTCTTCTTACCGTTGATGCAGTTGCCGATGAACCAAATCTTGAAGTATTTGATGCTCAAGGTGATGAAGATACAGCCATTGATTTAGCGATTAACTCAAGCCTTGTTGATACTGATGGTTCCGAGTCATTGATGATTTACCTATCTGGTATACCAGATGGCTCATTATTATCTTCAGGCACCGATCTTGGTAATGGTGACTATTCACTTGATCCTGAATCGCTTGCCGGTTTGACCATTACACCTCCTGAGAACAGTGGTGATGATTTTGATATATATGTAACAGCTGAAAGCACAGAAGGCAGCAATGATGATGTAAGTACAACAGATGTGAGTACCATCTCTGTGACTGTTAATGCCGTTGCAGATCATTCTGAACTTGAATTAAGTGATGCCTTTGGAGATGAAGATACATCTATTGCCCTTGATATTACAGCTACCTTACTGGATACTGATGGATCAGAGTCAGTTCTTATTTATATTTACGGTGTCCCATTTGGAGCAGAGCTCTCAGCCGGTTCAATGGGAATTAATGATAGTTATAGCTTAACACCTGACCAATTAATCGGTTTGACAATCACACCACCTGAGCATGATAGTGATGATTTATTTCTTGATGTGTTTACTGAAAGTACAGAATCGGAAAATGGTGATACAAATTTTGGAAGTTTAGGCTTTTTAATTATAACAGTAAATGCTGTTGCTGATGAACCAAATCTTGAAGTATCCGATGCTCAAGGTGATGAAGACACAGCCATAGATTTAAATATCAGCTCATCCTTAGTTGATACCGATGGATCAGAGTCATTGATGATTTACTTGACAGGTATCCTACCAGGGTCAGTATTATCCTCCGGTCTTGATCTTGGTGATGGAAACTATGCACTGGACCCTGAATCACTTGCTGGTTTGACTATTACACCTCCTGAGAACAGTGATGAAGATTTTGATATTTCTGTTACGGCAGAAAGCACCGAAGCTGATAATGGCGATACAAATACCACTGATTTCAATACTATATCAGTAACCGTAAACGCCGTTGCTGATGAACCTACTCTTGAAGTAAGTGATGCATCCGGTGATGAAGATACCGCGATTGATCTAAATATATCATCCTCTCTTGTTGATACTGATAACTCAGAATCGCTAATGATATATTTATCCGGTATACCATCTGGATCTGTATTGTCTGCAGGGTCATTAATTAGAAATGACAGTTATTCGTTGTCCCCGTCATCTATAGCAGGATTGACAATCACTCCACCTGAGAATAGCAGTGATGATTTTGAAATTTCTGTTACCGCTGAAAGTACTGAGGGTGAAAATGGAGATATAAATACAACATCTGCATCCGTGATAATTGTTGATGTAATTCCTGTTGCAGACTTTCCGCAGGTTTTCATTGAGGATGAACAAATTGACGAAGATAATCCTATAAACATTATATTTACTGCCTATCCATTTGATCAGGACGGATCAGAAACTTTATCTTTGAGTGTTACAAATATCTCTCCCTTTGGAACCGAGATATTTGAGTTCGAGGTACTTGGAAACGATCTATATTCTATGACAGTAACGCCGATAACCAATAGCGATGAAGATATTACTTTCTTATTAAACTCATCTGTCATTGAAGAGGAAAATGGTGATTTTAATGAAAATTTAATTACGGTAAACGTAATTGTAAACGCAGTCGTTGATGAGCCAACAATAATCTCAGATGATATCTCAGGTTTAGAAGATACAACGATACCGGTGACAATTGAGTATGGGGTGACAGATTTAGATGGATCGGAAACAGCAACATTGCTTATTTCCGGATATCCTGATGGAACCATTATAAATGGATTACCTGAAGATAATAGAACATCGATTCTAGATTATGATTTGATTCTCCCAGAAAACTATAACGGTGAATTTGAAATGATCTATACTGTAACGGTTATTGAGGCTGAAAATCAGCAGCAGGAATCCTTTGAGCAGACCGTTCAAGTCAATATTACCCCAGAAGATGATGCCCCTCAGCTTGGAGAAATTGAAAGTCAAATTCTAGAAGGTTGTGAGGAGTTTGCCTCATTTAACTTACTTGAATTAGTCACAGACTTCGACGGAGATGATGTTACGTTTGATTTTTCTGGGAATTCTGAACTAAGTGTATTCATTGACCCTGAATTTAATGTTACATTCGAAAAACCATTTGAATATTGGTCTGGGAGTGAAACCATCACTTTCCTCGTTATAGACATTACTGAGAATGCCCTGTCTGGTGAAAGCTCAGCTGTATTCGGAATCAATCCACTCACCGAGTATTTCCCTGATGATGATGGTGATGGATTGGGTGCCGGAATGGGTTTGGTATTCTGTGTTGATGATATTCCTGAAGGATGGGTAGATAATGGAGATGATACTCAACCGAATTGCAATACAAATGACGAAGATATTTGCGGCGTCTGTGCTGGTTCGAATGTAGAAGATGAAACTGGATTTATTTCAGGTCCTGATGCTGACTGCTTTGGCGTCTGTTTTGGACCAGGCATTGCCGATGATTGTGATGTATGTGATGGTGATGGTTCATCCTGTAATACACCAACGGCCAATGATATGTCTGTTGAAATTCTGGAAGATACTCCTACAAATATAATTTTAGCAGCCACTGACCCAACAGATGATCCTCTCGAAGTAAACTTTATTCAGCTACCAGATCATGGCGAATTGATGGCTGGAAATACGTCTTTAGAATTTGTTTATACACCTACAGAGAATTATTCTGGTGATGATGTATTTATATATACTGTATCTGATGATGATTGGACATCCAATCAGGCAACGGTTTTCATTAGTGTTCTTGAAGTAGATGATCCACCTTCTGGTGCATCATATACTGTCACATTGCAGGAAGATCATAGTTTAGATATTGATCTAATTGGTTCAGATGTGGATACCCCGGATGAAGAATTAGAATTTTTCATAACTCTTGCACCTGAGAATGGTGAGTTAGTTGATTTAAGATTGATCAACAGCTTTACCTATGTATCGAATGATGACTTTTTTGGTACAGATCAGATGAAATATAAGGTATTTGATGGTAACTCATTTTCTGATGAAGAAACCATTGATTTCAATATTTTGGCTGTGAATGATTGTCCTGTAATAGAGTCATATGAATTTTCATCCGGAGGGAGTTTTGTTAATGAAAACTCAACTGTAGACATCTTAATAAACGTATTTGATACAGAAAATGATATTCTTGAATTGATAGCGATTGCTTCACCATCTCATGGAAGTCTTGAAGAACTTGAAGGCAGCACAGGATTTACCTATATCCCAGATGAAGGTTACTATGGTTTTGACTCTTTAATAATCGAGGCAGAAGAGACTGAAACACCTGAATTACTTATGTCAAACCAGGTAACAATTGATCTTGAAGTAATCAATGTGAATGATCAGCCAGTGGCATTTGATGTAGATATTGTCTTAAATGAAGATGATACTGAAGTAGAAATTGAACTTGTTGCTGATGATGATGACGACGATGATGATTTAAGTTTCGAAATTTTCTCAGGTCCAGCTCATGGAACTGCAGAAATTGATGATGATCAGTTGATTTATACACCGGATGAAAATTATAATGGGGAAGACTTAGTCATATACCGTGCTTTTGATGGCAATTCACATTCTGAAGATGCTGCTGTAAATATTACTGTACTATCAGTAAATGATGTCCCAGTAATTGAAAGTATTGAACTATTTGATGTGACAGATGGATTTATTTTCAATATTGAGCCCTTTGATGCGGATGGTGATGCAACGGAGATATATTTCATTCCAGGGTCACAAGATGGTTTTGGTTCTACCTTCTTCGGCGGTACGGTTACACCATTGAATGATTCATACCTATATAACACTGGATTTATACCCACAGATCAAGATTTTATTTTCTTTTATGCAACTGATGACAATTCTTCATCTGGGCTTGAAATTATAATATTCAATATCCCTGATGGTACTTTTAATGCTTCCAGAAACATACCCATTGCTGTAAATCAGGAAGTGGAGATGGACGAAGATATGGTAACTGGCCTTACGCTTATTGGTGCAGATATTGAACATGATTTTGATTTATCGGCAGAAGTAGCTATAACCCAGACGCCTTTACATGGTAATCTTGGTGAAATTAGTTTGAGTGAAATTGATGCAGATTATTCAACATGGATAGCCGATTATGTCCCCGATGAAAATTATTTTGGCCAGGATAGTCTGAAATATATTGTCACCAATCCAAATAATCCTGATGGACAAGAATCTGAAGAAGGAATTATTCTGCTTTCAATCAATCCTGTTAACGATATCCCGCAGTTCAGTTCACTGCCTGATTTATCTATGGATGAAGATTCAATCCAATTAATCGATCTAAATTATTTGGATCCGGATAATGAGCTGATCCTTAATTATAGCTCTACCGATCCTGAGAATTTAAATCTTGATATGGTAGGCAATCAGCTGCAGCTTACCCCTGCAGAGAACTATCATGGTGCCCAATCGGTCATAGTTTCTGTAACTGAGGCAAGTGGGCAAGAGTTGATGGTGACACGGACATTTGAGTTAGTTATTAATAATGTTAATGACGCGCCAGTAGTTGTTTCACTTTCTGATATCACCATTCTTGAAGATGAGGTGGCCATATTAACACTGAGTGCTACAGATATTGATGGTTTGGAAGAATTTCTATTTTCTGCAGATGTAACCATTAATCCTGATATTTTAAATATTCAACTAGACGGAAATATTCTTACAGTATCGGCAAATACAGATAATGCTGGGCAGGCAGAAATTACCGTCTGGGCAAGTGATAACCGTGATATTAATCAGGACTCAGATCCAATTTCATTTATGGTTACCATTACAAATGTGAATGATGTCCCCGGATTCATGAGTATATCCGATCCAGACCCTCTTGTTGAGGATGGTGGACAAATTTTGATTCCGGTTACGCCAATTGACCCTGATAATGATGATGATTTATCCATCAATGTACTGGTAAATAATGATGTGCTTTTCCCTGAAGGATCCATTGATATTGATATTATGTCTGCCCTAAGCGGTACTGAGCGGGTAATCAGTCTTTCACCAGCGCCAGATCAATTTGGTTCTTCAATTGTGATCATAACGGTTTCTGACGGTAATTCCAGTTCTAGTGAACAGGTTATTGCTACAGTTGAACCAGTGAATGATTTACCTCAAATTGAGGAAATATCAGATGTAATTATGGATGAAGACAGTGAAGTGACTATCCAGATAAATGCAACGGATGCAGAGGATGATGAATTGATGTACTCATCATTTGGAAATATCAATATCCAAACAAATATCGAAGGAAATGATTTACATATAATCCCTGATGCAAATTGGTTTGGATCAGCAATTTTAACCGTGGCAGTAAGTGATGGAAATTTATTTAATTCAGTTGAAGTCAATATACTGGTAAATCCTGTAAACGATGCCCCGACAATTATTTCTGATCCTGATTTAAGTGCAAACATATTCCAGGAATATACTTACCAGGTTGATATTTTAGATATAGACCAGGATGAAGATCCTTTCGTATATGAGTTGCAGAATGCACCTGAAGGTATGACTATAGATGAATCAGGTCTGGTATCTTGGATACCGGAAATTGGTCAGTTTAACAGCGGTAATTTGATAATTAATATTGAGGATAATGGTGGACTTGGAGACAGCCAGACATTCAACATAACTGTAACTCAGGTTGACTGTGCCGGTATTCATGATGGGACAGCAACTATCGATGATTGTGGTGAATGTGTTGGTGGTAATACCGGTTTTGAGGCAAACTGGGCGATGGATTGCGAAGGAGTTTGTTTTGGAGACGATTTCACCGCTATGGATTGTGCCGGTGTCTGTTATGGTTCATTTACAGAAGATGAATGTGGAGTCTGTGACGACAATTTGGATAATGATAATGAAACATGCATTGGTTGTTCAGATCCTACAGCTTTGAACTTTCTTGAAGGCAGTATCGTAGATGATGGCTCATGTTTGTATTGGGGTGACTTTAATTATGATCTTATGGTGAATGTGATAGATGTGATCGATATGGTCGATCATATTATAAACGAAATTGAATTAAATGAGTATCAATTAACGGTTGCTGATGTATCGCAGGATGGCAACGTCGATATTTATGACATCGTCATGGTTATTTCAATTATTTTTGAATTTGAAAGTCTAAACCTCAGACCCCAAATTGATGAAGTCCAGGTATTTGTTAGAGATGAAATTCTCGAAATACAATATTACGGTTCAGCAGCAGCTCTGGACATAACCTATGAAGGGAATCTCCAGGCAGACATTAGCAATCCAGATGCTGGACTGCTAATCTCACAGACAAATAACCGAATGATTATCATATCTTCTGACGGAACTGAAATCATGGAAAACTTAAATCTCCATTATTCAGGTCAGATCAAAATTATTGATTTCCTTGCTTATGACTGGAATGGGTCATCAGTTAATGGAGATATCAGTATAATACCTGAATCCTTCATGATCACTGATATTTACCCCAATCCGTTTAACCCGGTTACCAATATCAGGTATGTCATTCCTCAACCCATGACTATTTCCATAATTGTCTATGATGTAAATGGAAAAATCGTTGATGAATTATGGCATGGTATACAAGATACGGGTGTTCATGACCTTACATGGAATGCCGAAATACAATCATCCGGAATCTATTTTATATCCGTTGTAACACCAGAAAAACAAATTATGAAAAAGGTAACATTACTAAAATAATTTTGACATAAAGTATATTAATTTATACTCAATGAAAATACATAACAGTTTAACTCAATTAGCTATTGCAGCCCTGCTACTCGCATTGGTTTTTAACCAGGATAATGATCCACGCCAATGTCAAATTGAACCAGCTGAATTTGAATTCTCCCTGAATGTGATCTCATCTGTCACAGTAAATGGAGAATTAACAAATGGAGAAGATAATATCTTAGGCGCCTATATTAATGACGAATGCAGGGGACAGGCTTTCCCTCTGGATTTCCAGGGGACAGACCTGTACTTTATGATTGTTTACAGCAATTCAAATTCGGGTTTAGTGAATTTTAGTTTCTACGACTCACAGCTCGATACTCCCGTTCAGCTCGATGAACAATTTGATTTTCAGCCAAATCTCATTTTGGGTACAGTACTAGAACCATACAATATGAATGGTCTGTATTTATCCCTGGTGGGAGATTTGAATTCAGATGCAATGCTCGATGTTCTGGATATAATTATGCTTGTCGCCATTATTCTGAATCTAATTGAAAGTACAGAATACCAGCAAATTGCCGGTGACACCAATGGGGATAGTTCCCTTGATGTGGCAGATATTGTCATCATGGTTGGCTGGATACTTTCCGACTAAATTTTATATTTTATAATTCATCTCATGAGGATATCCCCAGGCATTATACCTACATTCAAGTATAGAGAATGGTTTAAAACTATTCTCCTTATTTCAATTGGCATCACTTCCCTGTTTTCACAGCCGGGGTGGACCTATAATCCCAATGATTTTGCCGATACCGGCAGCATCACATCTATCGTTCAGATAAATGATACACAAGTCGGTGGACCTGGTGACATACTTGGTGCCTTTTCAGAAGATGTCTGCCGTGGTATTGCAAACAGCATTAGCACCCCAAACGGATATTACTTTTTCCTCTCTGTCGGTGGTACCTTTGATGATATCATAACATTTCAGTATTATGATTCTGCTACCGATATAACTTATCCAATTGTTGAGACTGTAGTCTTTTCTCCGAATATGGAGTTAGGGATTTACGGAACCCCATATATATTCAACAGCTCATCTGAATTGATCCAGGACTGTAATGGTGTTTATGGTGGGTCCGCTTTTATCGATAACTGCGGCGTCTGTTCAGATGGTAATACTGGTCATGATCCTGATAGCGATATGGATTGTATGGATATTTGTTTCGGACCAAACTTAATGGATGACTTTGGTGAATGTTGTGATCAATTCTCCACCTGGTATGATGACTCAGATGGAGATGGCTTGGGTACCGAATTGATCTTTATCGAAAGTTGCTCAATCCAACCGGGATATGTGGGGAATTCAGATGATCTATACCCTGATTGCTTTTCCAACTTGGTAGATTGTATGGGAACTTGCGATGGTCTTTTTATCGAAGATCAGTTTGGTAGCTGTTGTGAATCTCTCTTGACGTGGTATGAAGATTTTGATGGTGATGGACTGGGAGACCCTAATCAGACCATTGAGGCATGTAGCCAGCCCCTCGGTCATATTGACAATGATGATGACCTTTATCCTGATTGCTTTTCAAACATAATCGATTGCCTCGGTGTCTGCGATGGAAACGCTGTTGAAGATATTTGTGGAGATTGTAATGGCGACAGCAGCTCCTGTGCTGACTGTCAGGGCATCCCATTTGGATCTGCTGAATTTGATGATTGTGGTGTCTGCTCTGGCGGGTTTACCGGCCATGATTTCAATTCCGATATGGATTGTAATGGGGAATGTTTTGGTGCCGGTATAATCGATCCTGATCAAGTTTGCTGCTATGAAGCTGACATGGATTGCGCCGGATATTGCGATGGAACCCATGGTGATATTCAATGGGCTGGATATCAATATTATTCACCGGATGGGGTAGATGAACCCTGGGACTTTCAGGAAGTCTCCATATTTGCCAAAAGTTTTCCAATCATAGATGTATCAGCATTTGTAAGAGTATCAACTGATGGTTGGCAGACTTTTCAGGATTATCCCATGACAGGTGAAACGGGACCGTCATGGCCTGATAGTATAAATTTTAGTGTGTCTCTTGGTATTTTTCCGGCTGGCACCGAGATAGAATATAATATACAATTTTCATCATGTAACGAATGGTTATTGGATAATGACGGTAATTATTATCTAGTAATGGTCAACGACAGTGATTTAGATGATGATGGATTGGTAAACTGGGAGGACCCATTTCCCGAATGTGCTGTCAATTTCCTGGACTGTAATGAGGTTTGCGGGGGAGAAGCAGAAGTGGATATATGTGGGTATTGCACCGGTGGCGATACCGGACTTCTGCCTGAATTTGCTGATGTGGGATGCGGCTGTGATAATCCTGAAGCACAGGATTATTGTCAGGATTTGGATGGCGATGGTTTGGGCTCGGGTCAACCACAATCATTTTGTTCTGCAGATGTCCCTGATGGATTTATTTCCGATTGCTCCGACGAAGACGACGAATGCATCAGTAATATATATGATTGTAATGGTGATTGTAGCGGTTTGGCAATTGTGGATGACTGCGGCATTTGTTCAGGTGGAAACTCAGGGCATATTGAAAATAGTGACATGGATTGTCAAGATGTCTGTTTTGGTCCGGCACAGGTGGATAATTGCGGAATGTGTTCAGGAGGAACTACAGGGCATCTGGCCGATGAGGATATTGATTGTTATGGGGATTGTTTCGGCGACGCCTTCGAAGATTTCTGTGGTGTATGCTCAGGAGGCAACAGTGGGCACGAAGCCAATAGCGACATAGATAGCTGTGGTGAATGTTTTGGCAATGACGCCAGTCAGGATTGCAGTGGCGAATGTTTTGGATCTGCCAATATCGATAATTGTGGCATTTGTGCCGGAGGTAATACAGGAATTATTCCTGATGCTGATCTGGATGACTGTAATGTATGTAATGGTAATAACCTCGACCAGGATTGTAATGGTGACTGCTTTGGAGATGCATTACTTGATACATGCGGAACCTGCACTGGAGGACTAACAGGATTAGATGTCAATTATCAGATGGATTGTGCTGAAGTTTGTTTTGGATCAGCAGGCCTTGATGATTGCAATACCTGTTCAGGAGGGACAACAGGGATTGAATTCAATGAGGACATGGATTGCAATGAAGTGTGTTTTGGCACCGCCAATTTAGATGATTGTGATATCTGTGCTGGTGGTGATACTGGGTTGATTCCTGATGCAGATATAGATGTTTGTGGTGTTTGTTTTGGTGATGGATTCTCCATCTGGTATGCCGATCCTGATGGTGATGGATATGGCGATCCAGATGATTTTGTCGAATCATGCAGTATCCCTGATGGTTATGTCGATAATAGCGATGATATCTATCCGGATTGTTTTGATAATTTTTATGATATTTTTAATATTTGCGGGGGCAATAATTCAATTCAGGGTGCTATCGACGTATTGGAGCCTGGACAAACAATTCTTGTACCTGCAGGGACTTATAATGAGCACCTGACAATTGACCGCCCACTTACATTAATTGGCGATGGATCCCCGATTTTACAATCTGGGAACGTATCAGCGCTTATTACTATTGCTTCAGATGACGTGGTAATTCAAGATATGGTATTAAATGCTGAAACAAATACAGGAATTATAATTGAAATAATATCAGGGTATCAGCGTATAGATATAAACAATAACTCTATCTCGAGTATTGATCAGCTGACTATTGAATCAGGGTATTATATTAAAGGGATCAATATTGGTGGTTCCAATACAAATCCCTCTGAGAATGCCTTTGTTATCCAGGGTAATAATTTTGAAAATATTAATCTGGGTATTACAATAAACTCCCAAACGCAAAATGCAATTATCAGTGGAAATACTATTCATGACTTAGTAGCTCCAAATCCTGCCTATTTCAATTCAGAATACCCCATTGGAATGCAAATAATTAATAGCAGTGAAATTCAGTTGAATCAGAATCAATTTTTAAATATTGGCATGGGTATTTTTATGTTTTTCAGCACTGGCACTGCAAGTTTGAATGAGTTTGAGAATGTCGAAATATTCCTTATTCATGATGAAACAAATATATTTGAATTTAATGATCTTCCTGATCATGCTCTAGTAGATATCCAATTACCAGATCTACCTGCATTAATTGGTCATTTTGCCAATTTGAACAATGCTTTTCTTTGGGCACAGGATGGCACAACTGTCTATTGGGTGGATGACATTGGTCAAACCCCATATATTCAGGATTGTTTTGATGAATGGGGTGGGTCTGCCAACATCGATCAATGTGGATATTGCACTGGTGGCAATACTGGACTTGAACCTGAGTATGCCGATCTTGGCTGTGGTTGTGATGAACCTGCACCGCAATTATACTGTATCGATAATGACGGCGATGGCTTAGGCTCAGGAGAACCACAATTAATCTGTCAAGCTGATCTTTCAGATATTTATGTCAGCGACTGCAGTGATGAAGATGATGCTTGTGCTGGTGATATTTATGACTGTGCCGGTATCTGTAATGGTCTTTCAGTGATTGATGATTGTGATGTCTGTAACCTACCTGACGACTTTAATTCCTCCATGGATGACTGCCAGGTATGTTTTGGTAATAATGAAGATATGGACTGCAATAATGATTGTTTTGGAACTGCAGTCATTGACGATTGCGGTATCTGCTCCGATGGAGAGACAGGGTTAAACCCAAATGCAGATTTGGACTGTGCTGGTGAATGTTTTGGTTCTAGTATTATCGACGACTGTGACGATTGCGTATTACCGGATAATTTTAATGATTCGATGGATTGTGC
>Ga0209776_1000162_pt1 | contig 55005 bp, 49 predicted proteins | sample SaaInlLV_10m_DNA_3_FD_184670 | JGI IMG/M metagenome (GOLD analysis project Ga0209776, IMG submission 184670) | Marine microbial communities from expanding oxygen minimum zones in the Saanich Inlet - Saanich Inlet SI073_LV_165m_DNA (SPAdes) (version 2) | ecosystem: Environmental > Aquatic >...
TTCCTTTTTCGAAAAGGATAGACCCATTAATGACACCATTAGAAACAGTATGAATTACACCATTTTTAAGCAGAATCGGTTGTTTCTGTGGTGGCGCTGGAATCTGGTCATTTGCAAAAAGAGATGAAAAGAGTATTGTTAATATTAGCCGTTTCATTATTCTTCTCCTTCAAATGTATATGATTCAAATGCATCACAGGAATGAAAACGGTTTCCGCGCCGCCCTTTGGCTTTCATCTTTTTGCCACCATTATCCGCTGCTTTCAATATTTTCTGGATCAAGTCATTTCGCACTTTGCTGTCACGCTTGCGGTAGTATTGATCCTGTTCTAATGAAAAGTATTGTTTTCCGTCCAGCCAGGTTTGTTCACAAATGGAATAGGTGGAAAGAGGATGCCCGGACCAGATGACGAAATCCGCATCCTTACCCAATTCTAAGGAGCCCACGTGTTTGTCAATCTTCAGTTGTTTGGCAGGATTGATGGTAACAAATTTCAACGCTTCAGCTTCTTCAAGTCCGCCATACTTTACCGCTTTGGCCGCTTCAAGGTTCATCCGTCGGGCCAGTTCGTCACTGTCAGAATTGAATGAAACAGTTACACCTGCATTGGACATGAGTGTGCCGTTGTATGGAATGGCATCCACCACTTCATATTTATAGGCCCACCAGTCAGAAAAAGTGGATGCACCGGCGCCGTGTTCCGCTAATCGTTCGGCCACTTTATATCCTTCCAGCACATGTTGAAATGTGGCCATTCTGAATCCATAATCTTCCGCAATTCTGGTCAACATCAGGATTTCATCCTGACGATAGGAATGGGAATGAACCAGTCGTTTCCCTTCCATGATTTCAACCATGGCATCTAATTCCAAATCTCTTCGAGGCGGCATAGATGACCGTTGCAGTTTCACATCCTTATTATAAATGTCCCATGATTTTTTGTAATCCCGGGCAGACATGAATGCATCTCGAATCACTTGTTCCACACCCATTCTAGTTTCAGGGTATCTGCCGTAAGAACGGACACGCTTCACATTTTCACCCAATGCGAATTTGATACCTTGAGGTGCATGTTTCAGAATTAAATCGTTAGAGAAACTGCCCCAACGGAGTTTCATTACTACATTTTGACCGCCAATTGGATTGGCAGAACCATGGAGCAGATTGATGGTAGTCAACCCACCGGCGAGGGCGCGATACATGGCCACATCATTGGGATCTATCACATCTCGCATACGTACTTCTGCCGTAACATTTTGGAAGCCTTCATTGATGGATTCGCCTGCCATATGGCTATGGGCATCAATGAGTCCCGGGGTGACGTGTTTTCCAGTACCATCTATTACCAAAGCATTACCACGGGGGAGAGAAATATTCCGGGCAATCTTTTTTACTTTTCCATCTTGAAAGAGAATATCCCATTCTTTCAAAACACCTTTTGGTCCCGATGTCCAGATTGTGGCATCATTGATTAAAATGGTTCTCGGATTGGGTACATCGCGATCAAGGCCATAAGCTCCTTCAGGAAAGACCAATGAAAGATTACTGGCTTTTTCTTTTTTAGATTTTTTCTTTTTCTTATCGTTGGTGTTATCAAAGAATGCTGTCCATTTGTCTGTTGATCCATCGGCATAGACAACACCACCAGATGCTTTGCCATCTGTTATGGATCCTTTAAAACGAGTTACGCCTTTTTGAAGTATTGTATCGCCATCAACGGAGAATGAAATTCTGTCTTGATCCAATTTATAATTGGCCAGTTTCATTTTTTTCTCGTCAACATTGAGTGAACCACCATCGGCTTTAATTGATAATGTCCATGTATTGTTACTTTCTGACAAAGTCCATTCACCGGCCGCATCCACCAAGGGGTCGGGGGCCACTTCATATTCATTGCCATCAATCCAAACGGATTGCACTTTGGATTTTTCATCAAAATAATTGCCATCAGTTACCACAAGGTTACCTATGAATCCGGGGGCTATTTTTCCCAATCGTTTGGTTTGACCAAACTCTTTAGCGGGATTGGTAGTGAGTGCTGCGAGTGCTGCCGTTTCATCTAATCCGCGGTTGACGGCTCGGGATAAGTTTTTCCGAAATTCCTTTTTATTCTTTAATTCTGCGGAGGTCAGGGCGAATTGAAATCCAGCATCAGCAAGTTTGGCTGCATTATCAGGCGCCATGTCCCAATGTTTTAGTTGTTCTGTGGAATATTGCAGTGCATTCTGTGGATCTGCCACTTCTGGTTTGGCCGGGAAATTCAAGGGAACAATCATGAAAGATGCGGGCATTTTTTCAATCCGACGATATTCATAACCATTGCCCATAATCCAAAGGTTCAATTCAAATTCATCAGCAATATTGGAGGAACGGTCGATATACAATTCATTCCCAGTTCGAAATACAAATGGTTGTTTGTTCATTTTTGCAATTGACAATTCAGCTAAAGAACGGTCTGCCTGAATCGGTTCATTTCCATCGGGATATTTGGTAAGAATTCTCTGGCTTTTGTTATACCAATCTGCATCTAAAAAGCCTTGTCTAATGAAAGCAATGGCACCCAGTAGAGAAGTAGGGTATTCTTTGGCGCCCCACCCACCAGCGGCGTATTCAATCACTTGGGCCACATTATTTGAAAGCACTTTGGGTGTATTGCCCAATTGAACCAATCCGGAACTGCCCTGGAAAATGCCGCCTTTTGGCGCAACATGGGCGGTGGTGAATCCCAATCCACGCAATTCTTTGAGTGCTTTTTCCTTGGGATGAAACAAGTCAGCTCCTTTTAGATAAGCGCGCATATTTGAATTCCAATTGGCTTGGAGGGATGTGTCCTTTTTTACCGTTTCAACATTCAGCCAACTTTCGATAAAACCGGCATAAATGTGTTTCCCATCCATATCAAGAATGGTGGCCTGTTTCGGAATTTTTACATTTGAACCAACAGATGTAATAATTCCGTCCCGTAAGATGACAGTTCCATTTTCAATGGTTTTGCCCGGTGATTTGTGAATCGTGGCATTTGTCAGGGCCCAAGCTCGTGGTGGATTTCTATGAAGTTCCTTAGCCGGCCCAACCTGTGCAGACAGCACAGAAAAAGCACATAGTAAAAGAATTATTTTAGTTTTCATAATGCTCCTCAAAAATTGGGTCCGCGTAGATGCGTCGCCGTTATTCTTTTCGTTAAGTAATTATAGGCATCATCCACCGTATCACAAATTTGGAACAAGTCCAGATCGGATCGAGAGATGACACCTTTATCTGCGAGAAATTCCCAGTTCACCACATTATTCCAAAAGTGACTATCAAATAGAACAATAGGAATCTGCTTCCGTAGTTTTTGGGTTTGAATGAGGGTGAGTACCTCCATCACTTCATCCAAAGTACCAAACCCACCGGGCCAAACCACCATGGCTTTAGCCAAGTAAAGGAACCAAAACTTACGCATAAAAAAGTAATGAAAGTTGATTTCCAAATCATCAGAAATCCATTCATTCCCCGATGTCTCAAAGGGTAGGGAGATGGATAATCCAACTGCCAGTCCGTTGGCTTCAGTGGCGCCACGATTGGCTGCTTCCATTATTCCCGGCCCACCGCCGGATGTGACGATAAAGCGTTTTTTCTTATGCTTGAGTCCTTTGCTCCATTTCGTCATTTTATATGATAATTCTCGGGCCGATTCATAATATCGGCTCATTTCCAGATTCGTTTCTAAAACGGTTCGTTCATCCTTGGATAGATTTTTTGGTGCTTCGGCCAATGCAGCTTTTGCGTCTTCTGCTGATTTCAATCTTGCTGAACCGAAGAATACAATAGTATCCTGGATTTTGTTTCGTTTGAATCGTTGGAGAGGGCCATAGTACTCAGACAATAGTCGGACAGATCGTCCTTCTGGACTGCCTAAAAATTCCTTGTTATAATAAAAACGGTCTTTATTCTCTTTATTCATCTTTCACACTCCTAGTGTTTATGCTTTATTCTTTTTATTAGTGGGGAAGTTAGGGTAGAGAGATATCAAATGTATGTTAGAATAATATTTTCAAATCTTAATTAGAATTTTTCATTTGTTTATAAATCATAATAGTTGTACTATTAGTACATGCAGTACAGAGGAAAATTTTATTTATGGAATTAATCATAAACACCAGCGAATCGGTTCCGATTTTTTCACAACTGATTGAACAAATTAAAAATGCCGTAGCAAAAGGGGACATCAACCTTGGTGATGCATTGCCCTCTGTTCGTCAATTGGCAAACGATTTAGACCTGAACCATAATACCGTTGCGAAAGCATACAAACATTTAATTAGGGACTCCATAATTGAGTCCAAAGGATATCGCGGTACTTTTATTCATAAGGATGCAAAAGCAAATTGTAATTTTGATCTTAATGAAGTAGTCACGACAAAATTAACCGATACAATAAAAACATTGCGGGACACAGGTGCAACAGATTCAGAAATCCGAATTGCATTCGCCAATGTTTTGAAAAACCAGAATAATCCAGGAGCCTAAAATGGAAACCAAGTTTCTTTTTGCCATAGTTTTTTTAAATCAATTATTTTTGATGTCATTTTATTTCCCAAAAAAAATTGCCAATCGAATTCAACATGTGTACAGCACATATCCGCCGTCAAAATTCCCAAAACTTTATCCCATGCCCATTGAATATTATCAGGATAAACAACGAAACTTCAGAATAATAAATTGGTTCATTTTAATAGCCGGTTTGTTTTTATTGAGTTATATGTTTATTTATTTTCCCCAAGATTCACATCGTGAAAGATGGGATCAAGCATTGATTGGTCTCTTTTTTATGGTCCAATTTTCCCCGGTAATTCTTTTAGAAATCGCATCTTTTAACCTTTACAAACTGATGCGAAAATTAGACGAACGTACTGCAAAAAAAGCAGAGTTTCAGCCTCGACGATTATTTGATTTTATTTCACCTTTACTAATGGGAACTACAGTTTTAGTCTATGCAGCCTTCGTTGGTTTCATCTTCTATTTTCAACGATATGATTATCCTTGGTTTGGTGGAATAATGAATATAGTTATTATTTCGGGCACAAACCTCTTATTCATCGGAATGGCAGTTTGGCATATGTTCGGTAAAAAATTAGATCCGTACCAGAGTTTTGAAGATAGAAGAAGACAAATCTCTTTCGTTATTCGACAAATGGCCATCGTTAGTATTGCTATGACTATTTATGCCGCTTTCACGATTGTTGCTCATACATTTGAGTTGCGCCATTTTGGTTCCACATTTATGAGTATATATTTTCAAATAATTGCCGTCGTTGGATTGCGAGCACTTCAAATTGACAATATAAATTTTGATGTGTACAAAGAAGATTAATCGCTTTGTTTGTAAATAGTAAAAAGGGAATTAAATCAAAAATATATTTAATTATTTTTGCATTTGCCGGTACATGCGTTTTATTGAGTTTATTATTGAAAAGTTATGGAATTGAAAACAGTTCTCTTTTTACAAACACTATTATTGGTGAAATTGAAGCCTATCTTAGGTAAATCAATTCGACAACCATTTAATTTTTATACAATCAAAAAAAACAAACATTCATTATGAACAGCCTCGATATAAAACAAAATAAATTTAAGGACTTTTTATTTGATTTAGTCCTATATATATCAGTTATGTTTTTGATTCGAGAAGTAAATATTCCCAATATAGGATTTATTGCCAATGGTCTTTTTTGGTCCTTTACCACTTTAGTTGTGGCATCATGGCGAATGAGAGTAAGAGGTGTCACTTGGAACGATTTGGGTTTACGCAAGCCCAAAAGCATTAAAAAAACTTTAATGGTCACTGGAATTATCCTTGTATTTATCCCTATATCCATAATGATATTTCAATTTTTTAAAGATCAAATACCATTTTTATTAGAGCCAGACATGTCCGAAAAGAACGCCGTTTCTAAATTTGGTAACCTTAAAGGAAATTGGGCACTTTTCTTTTTAATTATACCATTTATATTGATTGAGTCAATGCTGGAAGAATTGTTGGATAGAGGCTTTCTGATTAATTGGTTAGAGCGATTGTTCTCAAAGAAAAATTTTGCTACAGTTTTTGCAGTAATTACCCAAGCGGCAATTTTCGGATTCAGACATTCTAATGATTTTTCCGAAAGATCCATTACCGTTGGTCTTATTGGTTTAGTCATGGGTATTGGTTATGTTACTTTTGGACGAAATCTATGGCCCCTGATAATTGCCCATTGTGTTCTTAATACAATGTCAATGATTGGGAGAGTATGAAAATGAATTTTAATCAAAAAAGGAGAAAATAAAAATGGATAAATATCCTGCAAACCTAACAATCGATTACCCGGAAAAAGCCAATCGGCTTACTGTGTTTTTCCGGTTATTCACGGCCATTCCAATTATGCTTATTCTAGGACTATTATCATATCATGGATATAATAACGATCAATTTCCGAATGAATCATATTGGGTGGGAATTTTAGTCGCTCCGACGCTTTTAATGATAGTTTTTCGAAGAAAATATCCCAAATGGTGGTTTGATTGGAATATTGCATTGACAAAATTCTCGTTGCGCGTATCCTCTTATTTATTGCTGCTACGCCATGAGTACCCCTCAACGGATGAAGAACAGGCCGTCCATGTACATATTGAATATCCTGATGTAGAAAAAGATCTCAATCAATGGATGCCTCTAATCAAATGGTTATTGGTTTTCCCCCATATAATTCTACTCTGTTTTATCATGATTGGGGTCATGCTTTCAACAATTCTGGCATGGATTATTATTTTGCTCACGGGGAGATACCCAAAAAGTATGTTTGATTTTGTGGTGGGTGCTTTGCGATGGGGATTAAGAGTAGGAGCTTACGCAGTTTTATTAACCACAGATAAATATCCCCCATTCAGGCTAAGCGAATGAATAGTAAATTAATCGGTATTGGGGTGGCATTGATCTTTGTTTTAGGAGGGGTTGATGCAGGTACTTGGGAAAAGAAGGATGAATCTCCAGATAACTTTTACGAGCCAGCATCAGCAGTTTATGATTCAGAGCACCATCGCATCTTATTATTCGAGCTAGGCAGATATGGAGGCCAAGTCTATGCCTATGATTACAGTTCAAATAATTGGACTCAGATGAATGAATCTCCAGATAATTTTTACGAACCAGCATCAGCGGTATATGATCCAGAGCACCATCGCATCTTATTATTCGAGCTAGGCAGATATGGAGGCCAAATCTATGCCTATGATTACAGTTCAGATATTTGGACTCAGATGAATGAATCTCCAGATAATTTTTACGAACCAGCATCAGCGGTATATGATCCAGAGCACCATCGCATCTTATTATTCGAGCTAGGCAGATATGGAGGCCAAGTCTATGCCTATGATTACAGTTCAGATATTTGGACTCAGATAGATGCTCCTCCAGATAATTATTAAGAGTCAGCATCAGTGGATTATAATCCAGAACACCACAGCATCTTATTATTCCAACTATGCCGATCTCGAATGAAAAGTAAATTAATCGGAATTGGTGTTGCCCTCGGAATTAGCTTTGGTGTTACGATTGGATCTGTTATTGGTGCCGTAACCGGGAATGTTTCATTTTGGGTTGCCATGGGTGTGTCTTTCGGTCCCGTATTTGGAGTCGTGATTGCAATTATTTACGGATATATAAAAAATAAAATTGAATAAAAGGAGATAGTATGAAAGTAAAAATATTTTCAAAAGGCGGAAAACTCTTTGGTAAATCCAATACAGCTGTACGCCTTGAAGACGATATTAATTCCTGGTTGGAAAACCATCCCGAATTAAAGGTTTTTGAAATAAAGCAATCTTCTTGTGGTGGAAGTATGGAACCGGGACAGCATCTCATTTCTGTTTGGTATGAAACAGTGGCGTGAGCTTCCTGCGAATGCTCGCCACCAACAGGGATGTTGGATGCACTCAATACGATCTAGACCGTAATGACAAGTAGGAGGATTCAACTTAAGTTGATGCTTCATTGATGCTTCATATTTATACAAAGGAAATCCTTTGAGTAGTATAACTTAAAATGAAACTGATTCATCTATCCATGGCGGGATTAATATCCGTCACATCCCTATGGGGCCAATCCTTTCTTGATAAACTCAATACGGATTTCCTCACAGATACGGTTACCATCAGTACCGATTCACTCACTTTTGAATTGATGGATGTGAATGTGGTGGATAATCGGCCCAACAAAGGAAAAGTGTTCTCAATTTCTCAAGGGCGAAAACGGGATACTATGGAGTTTCCCGACTCCACTTTTAAATTAAAAATAAAAAAGGGATTTAACCGATTTATTTATAAATACGTGCCCATCGATATTATCTATGAACTGGATAAGCCATTAGAGGATTTAATTGATTCCCAGCCCGGATCCAATGGGGATTCGGTTAAAAAGACCTTGGAGATTAACCATCTCGAATTTGGGTACGATTATTCCGGTCGCGGTGGTAGCCGAAGGGTTCTTAATGGGCAATCACAATTAAAATCCCCATCAGGTGAAATATTAAATGAATGGCAGTGGGATATATCTTTAAAAAGGAAGAAGAATGAGAAACTTGAGCGATTGTCCGGACGGGTATTAGAGAAATGGGTGAACGACCAAAATGAAGCCATAAAATCCGAAAATATTAATCCGATTTCACCATACCCTTATAAACGATTCATCTTCGGGCGGTTGGACTATGCGAAATTCCCGGACGGGTACCGGGTGGATTGGCATGTGTCACTCAACTATCCAATGGATCAACAACATAAATTTGAACAAGGATTACCAGGATTTGGGGTGACCTATCAAAGAATGGATAGCTATTCGATTTTTTCTTTGTTCAAAAATGGTAAGCAGAAATTTACCCGTTTAAACAAATCTTTCGTAAGCAGATTAACCTATGGTTATGGTGTGGGAATTGTGAATTATGATCCAGATCGATTTGCCAATCTGAAAGGAGATCATTTATATAATATTAATGGGTTTGGTGCTTATAACATTGAATACAGACCGCAATTTCATGAAGGACTTTATGGGGGCATTGGGGTTATTGTTGATATAAATCCCTGGCCAAACATTATACCGATTACCAAGACTGGCGTTCTAATTACTGTGGGAACGATACTGCGATGAAAAAGTTAATTACTATTCTACTCTTTTTATCTACCACCCTAATTTCCCAAACTGTTTCAGGATATATCGTAGATGAAGAATCGGGTGCCACCATCATTGGTGTGAATGTAATTATTGAAGGTTCAGATCGGGGCGCAGTTTCTGATGCCAATGGATTTTTTGTCCTCACAAGGCTTACGGGCGATTCGATTCAAGTTCGCTTTTCTCATATTGCTTATGCTGAAAAACCCATGGTGATTAACTTAACAAAAGGAAGCGTCTATTTAAATAAGGTTATCTTAGTCTCAAAGGTTTTGGAATTAAGCGCCATTGATGTAGTCTCAAACAGGGGTTCAATTGTTCAGCGGGATATGGATATTGCCAGTTTTGAGGTTGATCCTGTTTTACTCAAAGAAATACCACAACTCAATAAGGATATCTATCAGCTTGTAAAACTTTCTCCCAGTGTCACCATTATGGATGAATTTTCGCCCCTTTATAATGTACGCGGGAGTGATCCGGGCGAAAATCTCGTTCAACTGGATGGTATGACTATTTATAACCCCCAACAATCTTTGGGTGGCGGATCATTATTTAACCCCTATGCCATCAAAAATATTGAAATGTTGGTTGGGGGCTTCGATGCCACATTTGGAGGGCGCAATGCATCCATCCTTTACCTCACCACTAAAGAAGGGACCAAAGGAAAACCTCGGGGAGAATTCAAACCATCCACAGAAAGTATCAAGGGGGCGGTTGAATTCCCACTGGGAAACTGGGGGACCGGAATGGTGTCAGGACGATTTGGATCATCTTTAACCACGGATATTATATTTAATTCACCCAACCACGGTTATGATTTAAATACTACTTTTTTAACGGAATTTGGAGAAACGCGCTTACGGTTTTCTCTATTCTCAAATCTCGATTATTCGGATATGAATTTTGGGTTTTTCAAAGTCTTTATGGATGATAAGATTACAGATAAATATGATTTTGGGATGAAAAATGATTCCCGAAATCTGGCAGTGGGGATCCAGAGCAGGTCAATCCTTTCACCATTTTTAATATTGGAAACGCATCTATATAAATCCAGTTTTAGAGTTGATTCCCGCTCATTCATGGCTTTTTCTATGAAAGATACTATAAATAATATTGATCAGCGGTTAGAGTATGAAACACGGATACTAAACTTGGTTGATGAAAAAACGGCTAAAATAAAATTAACCGGATTTTTGTTTTGGGGCCAACAAATTTCCCTTGGTGCAGAACTGAATAAATTTTCTTTTGAAAATGCACTCGGATTGAATCAATTAAATCGCGATGTCATTTCCCATAAACCGGATCTTTTGGCATGGTTCATCCAGGATAAAATTGAAGCGGGCCCCGCTCTGTTTAAATTTGGTGTTCGAAATACAAGATTAGAAAAAGAATCAAATTGGTATAATGATCCTCGCGTTTCCCTAGCGCTTCGCTTTGGAGATAAAACATTCAAGGCAGCCTGGGGCATATACCGCCAGTTTTTAAAATCCATGAATACCAGCGATGTAGAGGCAAACCAAACTACAGATTATTATTTTCCCCTTACCGATAAAGATCCTCTTACTTCTGAACACCGCATCATGAGTTTTGAACATCGCATTTCGGACCACTGGGAATATTCAATCTCGGCTTTCCACAAAGATATGTCTGTCCTATATCAATATGATTACCAATTGGCCCTGAAGGCAAAATCAGAAACAGAAACTTTGGAGCGAGGGAAAGGTTTTTCTTATGGTTTAGAAGGTATGGTTAAAGGAGAATGGAATCGCATTTCTGGCTGGGTGGGTTATGCATGGTCCGTGAGTAAGCGCAGTTATCCATCGGTCATGGGGGGCGATTATTATTTCGCCACCGGCGATCAAACACACCAAATTAAATCATTATTGGCTTATCGAATAAACAGGAATATTACATTCAGCACTATCATTCAACTTACATCCGGTTATCCTAAAACATGGGAGACAGGTGTTTCCAATCATTTTGTGTATAATCCCTTGGCCAATGATGTGGGTATTTATGGTGAATTTATTACACCGGTTAAAAACAATGTCCGCTACCCCGTGCGAATGAAATTGGATCTGGGATGGCGAAAGAAGCTCCGCAGTGGTTTCGGATTTCAGCTGGCCCAATACTTAGGGACGGACAAGGCTTATTACACCATGAAGGTTAATAACGTTTTATTCCTCAGGAGAAATCCATTCATGTATATGTATATCCCGGAATATGGTTATTATGGGTTCGGGAATTTTATGCCGCCATCAATTAGTACAGGATATACGCTGGAGTTTTAATATGAAAAAGATTACCATCATTTTCTCCGTTCTGTGCATTCTTTCCTGCGACCTGCCAACTTCTCCGGGACCTATGCCCACCCATATCGAAGAAACGGAATACGAACCGGGACTCAATATTTTTGGCATCCTCCGCGTGGATGAAAGAAATTATGGTACATCCTTTGTTAGAGTTGAACGGGCATATCAACTTCATGAAATTGAATTGGAACTGGCATTTGTACCCACAATTGATAGTGCACATGTCCAAATCATTCATCATCAAATTGATACGACTCTTTTCCCATTTAAATATTCCGGAACTTATGATAATGAAAACTTTATTCCGAAATCCGGCGAATCTTACAGCATTCAGATTGACAATACTGAATTCCCTGTATTGAAGGGGAATACGGTTGTTCCTATCCCACCAATCATTGTAGAAGATCGTTCAATATCTACAGAATTAGGGTTGAATATCATACCCGATTCCTCCATCCATTTAATCGAAGTATATCCCGTGTATGGTATGGGGATTGATTATGCCCAGCGGTTTACCAATAATAATGAATCGATTCAATACAGTGTGCCGATTCACCATGAAAAAAATGGTCCTTTAAATCGGATTGAAATATTTAGTTACGATAAAAATATGTCGGACTATTTGCAGGCGTTGGTCACCTTGAAACCGCAAGCCTATAATGAAATGGTAAAAACTGTAGAGGGTGGATATGGGGTATTTGGGTCCGTAGTGAAATCGGAAATATATAAATAATCTAATTTTTTCTTTTTCATAACATTGATGAAGATTTTCCACCGTCGTATCTTGTGCCCTGATGAAACGACTATTATTTATCCTCACCTTAGTTTGGGCTTGCACACCACCGCTACCGGAGCCCTTTATTCCACCGCCAACAAAACTGCCAACGGATGGCGTGAATTCCCTTTCTGAGGGGTTACTGACAGAATATGATATTTGGGAATTTTTAAAGGAAACCCCCAATGAATCTGCTGTGATTGAAATGTTGGGTGCCCCCGATTCGGTTTGGGCTAGTGATGAACAACCTTATTATATCATGTATTACTACCGTCCTGAATTAAAGGATTATAATTCAATTGAACTCAATACAAAATCCCGAAATGTTACCGGTTACGAATGGGATGAATAAATGGTGTTTTCTTATTCAAAACTTATATTACTCCTCGTCCAGTATTCTGCGGGACAGCTCTCTTGAAGGAGAGGATTGTGGCGGGATGAGAAAGCAATAAAAGGGAGTAAAATATGGGACAAATATCAACAGTTGAATATTTAGGTGATTTACGAACGGAGGCGGTTCATTTGGAATCGGGTGATCGAATTCATACAGATGCACCGAAAGATAATGAGGGAAAGGGTGAGGCGTTTTCTCCTACCGATCTGATGGCCACATCACTAGCCAGTTGTATGATAACGGTCATGGGTATAAAGGCACGGCAGCACAATATTGATATGGATGGGACAAAAGCGGATATCGTGAAAGAAATGGGCGCAAATCCACGGCGGATATCTGTGATTAAGATTAATGTCCATTTCCCGAAAAATTATTCAGAGAAGGAGAAAATACTGCTTGAACGCACGGCCCATACTTGTCCTGTTGGGAATAGTCTCTGTGATGGTTTAGAAGAGGATGTTAACTTTCATTATCCAGAAGAAAAATAAAAATAATGCAACTAAACAAGCGTTGAATATCCACAAACCAACACCTAATTTCTGCTTCCTCAAATGGCCTCAGAATTCAAGCTAGCTCCATCTATTTTATCTGCTGATTTTTCAAATCTGCAATCAGCCCTATCACAATGCGAAAAAGGTGGTGCCCACTGGATTCATGTGGATGTGATGGATAATCAATTTGTCCCTAATTTGACGATTGGCCCACCTGTGGTGAAATCGATACGGCCTAAAACGAATAAATTTCTGGACGTCCATATGATGGTGATTGAACCAGAAAAACTGGTAGAACCATTTGCAAAAGCAGGTGCGGACTTAATCACATTCCATATTGAGGCAACGGATGATCCCCAATCGGTGATCGACCTTATTAAATCCACCGGGACGCAAGTGGGAATCTCGATAAAACCATCCACGCCATTATCAGATATTGAACCATTCTATGATCAAGTTGATCTCATTTTGGTTATGAGTGTTGAGCCGGGATTTGGTGGGCAGGGATACGTTGATGGATCCACGGAAAGAATTCGGAATATTAAGAAAAGATTAAAAGAACAGTGTTTGCAGGATAGAGTGTTAATCGAAGTGGATGGTGGCATTAAGCTCCACAATGCAAAAGAAGCAATTGATGCAGGCGCCGATGTATTGGTAGCCGGTTCTGCTGTCTTTGGCGCGGATGATCCCGTACAAACTATTAAAGATTTTTATAACTTAGGAAGCCAAGAAGGAAGTTAAAGAAACGGAAATTTCGTGCGCTTTAGTGTACTTAGGGGCTAATTATAATGAGAACATACCAGGATATAGATACTTTTTCAGAATGGACTACCGAGGAGCAAAACCAATTTGCACTGGCGGTCACCAAAGGATTGATCATGGATACGGTCCGCAAAGCCAATTCTGGTCACAGTGGCGGACCTATGTCATCGGCGGATTTTACCCAAATCCTTTTTACTGAATATTTGAATTTTGATCCCAATAATCCCGATTGGTTCAACCGCGATCGGTTCGTTCTTTCAGCTGGTCATGAATCGGCACTTATTTATGCAATGTTGACCCAAATCGGTTGGCTAAATATGGATGATATTCAAAATTTTCGTCAACTTCACAGCCGTACGCCGGGCCATCCAGAAGTTGAAATTCCCGGCGTTGAAGCCACCACCGGCCCATTAGGACAAGGCTTCGGAATGGCCGTTGGTATGGCCACAGCCGAATCTATGTTGCGGGCGCGGGTTGGCGATTTGGTCAGCCATTTTACTTATGTGGTCGCCGGCGATGGCGACTTTCAAGAACCGATTACATTGGGTGCCGGTTCCATGGCAGGTCATTGGGGTTTGTCTCGACTCATTGTATTTTATGATTCTAATAATGCACAAATTTCTGGAAAAGTGGATCGTGCTGATTCAACCAATTATGCCCAGGTTTTTGAAGGATTCGGTTGGCATGTTCAGGAAATTGATGGCCATGATCATGAACAAATTCGAGAAGCTATTGAAAAAGCCCAAGTCGTTGATCGCCCAAGTTTAATTATTGGAACAACAATAATGGCACAGGGATCGGCTAATATGGAAGGAGATCATGAGACTCATGGTGCGCCACTACCACAGGATGAGATTGATGCCACCAAAGAAAAATTAGGTCTCCCAGATGAACCATTTTATTTACCGGAAGAAGTGCTGAATCACTTCCAAACCCGTTTTGCAGCATTAAACGAAAATGTAAGTGAATGGAACAATGCAGTCTCGAGCGCTTGTGAAGACAGCACATTTAAATCGGTTTGGAATGCAACAGTTATGGATCAATTGGGTGATATAGATTATCCCAAATTTGAAGCTGGTACATCGATTGCCACCCGTAAAGCTTTCGGCACCACGCTTGATAAATTTGCCGAACAAGTGCCGTCCATTGTAGGTGGTTCAGCAGATTTGGAGCCGTCAAATTATACAGGAAATTTCGCCAAGACTTACGAAGATTTCACGAGAGAAAATCGATCCGGGCGTAACCTTGCATTTGGCGTACGGGAATTCCCTATGGCAGCAGCAATGAATGGCATGGCACTCCATGGTGGTGTGATTCCTTTTGGAGGAACATTTTTAGTTTTTGCCGATTATGAACGGCCGGCTCTGCGATTGGCAGCCATTCAACAATGTCGGGTCATTCATGAATTCACCCACGATTCATTTTGGGTTGGGGAAGATGGCCCAACACATCAACCTATCGAACATGCCATGGCACTTCGCACGATACCCAATTTCAATGTATTTCGCCCAGCAGATGCCAAAGAAACAGCAGCATGTTTTCGATTAGCAATTGATCAAAAGGAAACGCCGAGTGCATTGTTGCTCACTCGTCAAGGCGTGAAAGTTTTGAGTCAAGATATGGATGCAATCGTTGAAGGTGTATCCAAAGGCGCTTATGCTGTTGTTGATTGTGAAAATCCTGATTTGGTTTTTCTTGCAACAGGATCAGAAGTTGGTTTGGCAATGGAAGTGGCTGCAACAATGAATGATAAAAATATCCGTGTGGTGAGTATGCCTTGTTGGGAAATATTTGAACAGCAATCCCATGAATATATAAATGCACTTATTCCACGCCGAGGTGCTATGAAAATTTCCATGGAAGCGGGAATCACGATGGGATGGGATAAATATATTGGCCCTAACGGACTTTCAATTGGTATTGATCATTTTGGCGCGTCAGCGCCGGGGAAAGATTTAGCCCAGGAATTTGGTTTTACTGCAGATCAAGTTGAATCAAAAATTAGAGATCATATAAACAAACTACTATAGCCACGAATGCACGAAGACACTAAGTAAAATGAAAAGATATATTATAAAAGAATCCTTAGAGCCTTTGTGTCTTCGTGGCAGGAATGAAAATGAAAATACATATTGCAACAGACCACGCCGGACTTGAACTCAAAAATATCATTCGGGATTATTTAATTGAAAAAGGCCACGCCGTAACTGATCATGGGGCTCACGAATATGATGCTTTGGACGATTATCCCGATTTTATTTTTCCTTGTGCTCACGCTGTAGCGGCGGACAAAGAAAGTCGCGGAATTATTTTAGGCGGTTCGGGACAAGGAGAAGCTATGGCGGCTAATCGAGTGAAAGGTGTAAGAGCGGCGGTTTTTTATAATGGTCCGAAAGAAATTGTGAAACTCTCTAGAGAGCATAATAATGCCAATATATTATCTTTGGGTGCCCGGTTTATGTCTGAAGATGAAATTTGTGATATTATAGACTTTTGGCTGGATGAATCCTTTGAAGGGGGACGACATCAGAGAAGGATTGAAAAGTTAGATCAATAATGAATTGGGCTCTGGCCTAATCTTTAATACATCGAACGCAATTTCCATCTCCTCGCGCTCTGTTTCCAATTAATACATTATTTAAACTGATCCCTAAAACGCGAGACTCTGCTCCGTTTAAGTTGCTGGTTCTATAGCCGACAAAATTGCCTACATTTCCAATGGCACCAGTCATTCGACTTCTTGCACCACCCATTGGTAATTTTAAAACGGATGCCAATGCACCTGCTGCATTACTAGACACCCAACTTAATTTTTCTGCTTCCCATTCTGCCACTGTGGGAATTCTAAACCCTATAGGGCAGGGGTTATTTATTCCATTTACACCTTGCCATAAAGAATCATTTTGGGGAGATATCCAATTGTCATATCCGATAACAAACTTTGAATGGCCGGGAGAAGTCGTGTTCGAAACTGTATTTGTAGTTGAAGATGTCCTTAGCTCATGCCCATCAGTGTCTCTTCCCCATTGATATAACGAACCATAAGAATTTATATCAGTTGATGAACTGGCAACGTTACTTGCGCCTAAATTTCTATCCATCCAAATTCGTCCTGTAACGGGGTTAGTTACAGTACCGGATGAATCAGAAGATGTGTCAAGTAGTTTTGATTCTTCGTCCGCATCATTATCCGAACAACTAATAATAAAAATTGATAAAAGCATTATATGTATCAGATTAGATTTCATTTAATATTTTGCCTCAGGTATTGGTAAATAATAATGATTAGACATGAACTATAAAAAAAGGTTAAACCTTAACGTTGGGAATAAAGGGCGTTTTAATGCCTTTTATACATTGCTATTAAGTTTTTCATTTCTTAGGATTTTCACAATACGACTATATATGATTTTAGATAAATTCCAGTCATATCCATCAAAGTTAGTTGTATTATTAAATTGAATAACAACCGTGTTGATGTCTTTGTGGTATTTGGCAATACTCTGATAGCCAGGAACCAGACCTGTATGCTTGTACACGTAAATTGAAGAATAGATTTCCTTTTCCCCTTCATCGAACAATGATCCATCGTTTAATGCCCGAAGGAATATACCCACATCCTCTGCTGTAGCTAACATTCCATTGCCATCAGTCTTTAGATCGTCCTTATACCCAACGTAATAGCCACTCATAACATCGTCTATATTCACTTCATTAAGTGAACTGAACGTATTGTTCAGCCCGAGTGGCATCAAAATTTTCTCCTTGATATATTGGCTATGGCTATAACCGACCACTTTATTAATGAGTTTTCGAATCAACAAATAATTTGTGTTTGAATAACCATAATCTTCACCTGGTTCAAAGTTAGCCGGCAAATCAAGTGCTAATTCAAGGACTCCATCTCTGCTTTCCGGTCGATTTTCCCAAAAACCAGGATAGTCGGTGTAATTGGGAATGCCACTCCTATGTTGCACCATCATTTTTAAGGTTATTTTTTCTGCATTTTCAATTCTTTCCACAAGTTCAGGAAAGTAATCAGCGAGCGTTTTATCCAAAGACAAACGATTGTCATTTACCAATTTGGTGATAGCAACAGCATCGTATAACTTGCTGATACTGGCAATCTTGAATAAGGCTTTCGGGTTGGCAGGAATTTTATTTTTCCGGTCATGCCATCCCGCGGCATAAAACTCCGGTGGCTTCCCAGTTTGGTCTACGTAAACAATCATTCCATCAAATCCATGACCAATAGCTTCATTTACTTGTTCTTGAACTGTATCGGGTAGTGGTAAAATCCAAGCCTTCACCAAAATCCATGGTACAAAGAACATGGAGATTATTGTACCGACAAGTAATACTATATTGAGGATTGGTTTTGTTTGTTTCTTCATCATGTTATTTAAGAATGATGCCTTTTAGTAAATTGCCCAAACGTTTTTGATAAAATTTGTTTAAATGGATCTTGTCTTTTGTTGTATTCTTATTCTTCAGCTTGAATCTCTAAAATTAATTCTATCTGTTATTGGTTAATGCTTCAACTTCTCTGAGTAAAAGAGGAAATGCTGGATGTTTCATTTGGCCATGATTATTACCGTCTAGCTCATAAATATTTACCTGATTATGCCCCGCCACTTTCATCATACGCATCATGTATGCATTTTCTTCATATCGTCCTAACATCTCGAGTTCTCTATCGCCAGTAATAATCAATAGTGGTGGGGCGTCAGCTCTAACATGATAAAGGGGTGCCATATTATCAATAATGGGTTGTTCCCCCGGTATTCCCATTTCTTGACGAACGGTAAAATGTGTAATTGCATGTCCTGAAAATGGTATAAGTCCTGCAATTTGATTTGCATTAATTCCATAGTTTGCTAAATAGCTCTTATCGAGTCCGACCATGTAGGTTAGGTATCCACCTGCTGACATCCCTGAAACAAAGATTGATTCATTATTACCCCCGTATTTTTTTATATTTTTGAATGCCCAGGCAGTAGCTGCCGCTGCGTCCTTTATACACTCTACTGCTTTAACATTGGGAGAGAGTCGATATCCTACTCCCAAAATTGCAACCCCTCGATCTTTTAAATAGTCCGGAATATAGCGCTCCCCCTCAGTTAACCCTCCTCCATGGAACCATATAATGGTAGGAAAATCCTTTATATTATCAGGATAATAGAAGTCAAACACACACATTTCCTGCATATATTTATCGCCTTGCATTACATCTTTGCTATAGTATGAAACAGCAGTTTCTGTTTTGTATAAAATTTTCTGTTTTACATCCTGTGAAACGATACATGTCATTGTCAGAGTTAGTGCTATTAATATTAAGTAGGTTGATTTCATTTCGATTTAATCTACATTATGTTTTATTTGGGATTATTTGAACTAAATTCATAACTCAGTCATTTTATTTCCAGAACCATTCTTTCATGATCGTCCGGTGTATTCATATTGGTGAATTCATTTTCATTTAGATTCATATTGACCGTTTCTGTATTGATGCAATTTAATAAACCCTGCAGACTCAAATCACCATTTTCAATTTGTTGGGGAATCTGGGGTAGAATTCGTTTATGATAAAATGCGCATGTTGCTTGGACGTAGCCACTGACAAAAGGAACAATTGCATCCGAATTTTTGTCGGTAGTTTTCCATAATTTGTAAATAATATTTTTTGTCATGAGTGGCAAATCGCAGGAGATCATTAAATTCCAATCTGAATCTGAATCTGAATGGTTTAAAGCTGAATAAATACCATTGATTGGAGATTGAATTTCCAATTCATCCTGGATAAACGGATAGGAAATTGAGTCCGGTTTCTTCTTCCCAGCTACAAAACGATTTTCGAAATTATCACAGAGATTCCATGTTCGATCAAGGATAGTTTGTCCATCAATAGTTGCTGCCCATTTTGGGGATCCAAATCGTTTGCTTTTTCCGCCCATAAGTACGAATGCAGTTGCTTTAATCATAGGGGAATTTCGATAAAATTTCAGGGTTAAACATAGTATTTGTTTTATATAGTAAAAACACTATATTCAAGTCCCCATGACAAGCAATCAAACAAAGATTTCGCCGGAATTTATTCAAAATGCAGCACGTGTATTAAAAACACTTGGGCATCCTGACCGTATCAAAATTGTAGAATATTTGGAAGATGGCGAAAAAACTGTGGGTCAAATTCATAGAGAATTAGAAATGCAGCAACCGATTGTAAGTCAACATTTAAAAGTGATGTATGATCGTGGTATTGTGATTAATCGACAAGAAGGGACACGGTTTTTTTATGCATTGGCGAATGAATTTATATTCAAAATATTAAATTGTATGGCTGATGCACAAGAAAAAATTACAAAGGGTATTTGGACTATTGAATTTCATGAAAATTAAATAAAAGGAAGAGAACTATGAATGATATTGCATTTAATCAAGAATTGGATTGTAGGGGGTTGAATTGTCCCCTTCCCATTTTAAAAGCCAAAAAAACGATGGATGGGATGTCCAGCGGTGAAATTTTGAAAATGGTTTCCACGGATCCTGGATCAAAAAATGATATTACAGCATGGGCCAATCGGACTGGGAATGCACTGTTATCTTCCGGCGAAGATGGTAGTGATTTTGTTTATTATATACAAAAATCATAGGGGAGTACAATGAGCGAAACAAAACCAAAACGCATGGCGCTTATTGCGTCAAAAGGAACTTTAGATTGGGCATATCCCCCTTTTATTTTGGCATCAACTGCCGTTGCAATGGAAATGGAAGTTGCCGTGTTTTTCACATTTTACGGACTTACGCTTCTGAATAAAAAAATAGAAGCTAAAGTGGCGCCGGCTACCAATCCATCTATGCCGATGAAAATGCCCTTTGGCCCGGAAGGATTTCAAAATATCAATTGGCCAATTCCAAATGCCATCATGGGGAATGTGCCCGGATTTGAAACAATGGCAACATCCTTCATGAAAAAAACATTCAAAAATAAAGGCGTGGCCACGGTTGAAGAGCTCCGTGAAATTTGTATTGAATCGGGTGTCAAGATGATTGGGTGTCAAATGACCATGGATGTATTTGGCTTTGAAAAAGAAGATTTTGTGGATGGTGTCGAATTGGGTGGTGCAGCTTCATTTTTAGAATTTGCTGCGGACGCAGATATTACTTTATTTGTATAATTGAAATTCGATTATCAAATTGAATTAGGAACGTGTGGCATGGGGATGCCCGTTATTCGTTCATGGCAAGCCATCAAGACACTTCCCATGGGTGGCATTCTGAAAACATCCAGTGCGCATCCATGAGCCGAGCCCGATTTAAAAGCCTGGTGCAGGTCTTCAAAACATCAAATTATTAAAATAGAAACTGATGCAAATACGAAACATTTCTATATTAAAAAAGTCCATTAATTAGATCAAGCTATGTCATCATTGAAATCCTACTCTGCCAATGACTTATTTGAATTCTTATCCAATCGGGAAGATATGCTTGTGCTCGATGTGCGCAATGAAGAAGACTTTGAAAGGTTTAATGTAGAAGGCCCTTACCCATTTGATATGGCAAATGTTCCCTATTTTGATTTCATGGAAGAAGAAGACGCCACTGTGGCAAAAGTCTCTCGTGAACAACCGATTAAAGTGGTCTGTGCGAAAGAAGGATCTGCCCAATATGTGGGTGAAATATTGGTGAATCACGGATTTAGTGATGTGGCCTTTTTAGCAGGCGGTATTAAAACTTGGGGGAATTTACTTGCACCTAAACGAGTTAATCCTGAGTCAGAAGATTATGCGCTTTATCAATTTATTCGCCCCGGGAAAGCATCCTGTAATTACGGACTAATTTATAATGGGAAAATGGTGATTTTTGATCCCAGTCGGAATTATGATTTTTATGAATCGTTTGCCAACACACATAACGCAAAAATTGTTCAAACTTTTGAAACACATCTTCAAGCCGATTATATCAGTGGCAGTAAGCAAATAGCCAATGCAACAGGCGCAGAAATTATGGCACATGTTGGCGATTTTAGTGAAGCATCTTTTCAATACAGTGAAGTGCAAGATGGCGAATCGTACTCGATGGGAAACAATGGACCCGAGATAAAAGTGATGCATTCACCGGGGCATACACCGGGAAGTACGAGCTATATTATTGATGATAAATTTTTCATTTCTGGGGACACCATTTTTATTCTGTCTGTGGGTCGTCCCGATTTGGGTGGCAAAGCAAAAGAATGGTCTGCCATGCTTTATGAAACATTGACGAATAAGGTGCAAAATCTTGATAAAAATCTAAATGTATTACCGGGCCATTTTATGAATTGGACTGAAGCAAACGATCAATTGATATTTTCTGAAAAATTAGAAAATATTGTTGGACATAATTCATCGATATACGCTTTAGATTCGTTGGAAAAATTTACCGAATTCATTTTAGATAACATGAGAAACTCACCGGCAGTCTATGATGAAATTCGAAAAGTAAATACAGGATTGCTTGATGTGGATATAGATGAAGCGGATATAATGGATCTTGGGAAAAATGAATGTGCTGCGGCTATGCATAATGCAATAAAGGGAAAAAATTGAATTACGGATTTGTAATAGATAATAGAATGTGCATTGGCTGTCATGCCTGCACCGTGGCTTGTAAAAGTGAGCACGATGTGCCTATTGGTGTCAACCGCACACATGTGAAATATATTGAAAAAGGTGAATTCCCTAAGTCCACCCGCGAATTTTCTGTCCATAGATGTAACCATTGTGCCGATGCGCCGTGTGTAGAAATTTGCCCAACCACCGCACTTCATACGCGCGCTGATGGTATTGTTGATTTTGATAATGACCGCTGCATAGGTTGTAAATCCTGTATGCAAGCTTGTCCCTATGATGCATTATATATGGATCCCGATACGAATACGGCTGCGAAATGTAATTATTGTGCCCATAAAATTGATGGTGGTTATGAGCCGGCTTGCGTAGTTGTCTGCCCAGTGGAAGCAATTATTTCCGGTGATTTGAGTGATGATAATTCCAAGATTGCCCAACTGGTGGCCAATGAAGATACCATGACGCGGAAGCCGGAAAAAATGACTGATCCCAATTTATATTATATTAATGGGTCAACTGAAATGTTGGACCCCAATGCAACCGAACGAGATGGTGATTATGTTTGGTCCGAACAGGCTACAGGTGTGGGACACTATGCAAAATATGCGGACAAGCGAGTGGCCGAATCAGATACGGAAAATTTATTAGTTCAATTGGCTATGGAGAATTCTGCGAAAACGGGTATGCCGCTTGATCATCGCGCCATTGATAATGTGGCCAAAGAAATACAAGATAATGTGGATACGACTGAAGCACGTCGCGTGTATGATTCGCCCAGTAAAGGCGTCCTTTGGGGATGGGAAGTGCCGGCTTATGTGTGGACCAAAGCTCTGGCTACTGGCACATTTCTTATGATGTCGGTTTGGAGTTTATTTATGGGTGAATTGAGTCCAGAATCTGAAATGAATGGACTTATTATTTCACTTTTTTTTATGGGGCTTACCGGTGGATTTCTCGTAAAAGATTTGGATCGCCCAGACAGATTTCTCTATGTATTACTTCGCCCCCAATGGAAATCCTGGCTGGTTCGCGGTGCCTATATCATTACTGTTTTTGGGGGATTGGTTACCATGAAATTGATGGGCAATCTCTTTGAAATATCCATGAATTGGGTTTGGGTGATTGGCGGAATTTTTGCCATACTTGGTGCGGTTTATACTGCATTTTTATTTAACCAAGCTCGAGCGCGAGATCTTTGGCAAACGCCTATTCAATCTGCAATTCACATGTTGGTTCATGCCACTATGGCTGGATCTGTAGTCCTAATGATTATTGCACCAGATTCATCCCAATGGATGGCCAATATACTTCTGTGGGGAATTGTTGCGAATGTGATTATTTTGGCGAAAGAAATTTTAATGCCCCATGATACACCGGATACCAAAAAAGCAATTGAACTTATGACAAAAGGATATTACTCAAAATATTTCTGGGCAGGGATTGTGTTGGGAAATCTTACACCGATTGTTATCCTAAATACAGGTCCAAGTATGATGCTTATTGCAGGCGGATTGGCATTAGTCGGAATTTATTTAACAGAATTTGTGCGGATTCGTGTGCCGCAAATGATACCATTAAGTTAAAGGAGTGTAGAAGTGCGTTAGTGTTCAAGTGTTAATGGACGATAACACTCGAATACATAAACACTTAAACACATAAAAAATAATGAAACGTAGTTGGATAGAAACATTTTCAGAATCTTTAGGACTTATTCCGAAGATATCAGACCGTCCGGATTGGTCCGAAGAATTTGCCATGGAAGGTCCACGGGAACTTTATAAATATCCCGACCCATCTGAATGGGACGACTTCACCGAACTCGACCCTAAAGCTTGGCCAGAGAAAAAAGAACGCCATTATTTTATCGTTCCTACAACCTGTTTCAATTGTGAATCGGCATGTGGACTTTTGGCTTATGTGGATAAAGATTCTAACGAAGTGCGGAAATTTGAAGGGAATCCACACCATCCCGGTAGCCGTGGACGGAATTGTGCCAAAGGTCCCGCAACAATTAATCAAATCAATGATACAGAGCGAATACTTTATCCTATGAAAAGGGTTGGCGAGCGGGGCGAAGGGAAGTGGGAACGTATCACTTGGGATCAAGCATTGGATGAAATTTCTGAAAAGATTGCGACATCATTAAGGAAAAGTAAAGAGAAAGTAGTTTATCATGTGGGCCGGCCCGGGCATGAAGGATATGCGGAACGCGTGTTAAAAGCGTGGGGCGTGGATGGGCACAATTCACACACAAATATTTGTTCTGCCGGCGCTCGAACCGGTTACGCTTTATGGCATAAATACGACCGCCCCAGTCCGGACCATACCAACGCAGAAGTGATTTTATTAGCATCATCCCATTTGGAAACGGGCCATTATTTTAATCCACATGCTCAACGGATTATGGAAGGCATGATGAAAGGCGCCAAGCTGATAGTCATGGATCCGCGCTTATCGAATACTGCGTCCATGGCGGATGAATGGATGCCTACGTATCCCGGCAGTGAATCAGCGGTTTATTTGGCCATGGCGAAAATAATTTTAGACGAAGGATTATACGATCGCCATTATATGGAAAACTGGATGAATTGGGATGATTATCTCAAGAATCTGCATCCGGATGATCCTGTAGAATTTGACCAATTCATCAAGCGATTGAGCGAAGAATGGGCGGAATTCACGCCAGAATATGCCGCCAAAGAAGCACAAATTGAAGCGGATCAAATTATTCGTGTAGCGCTTATGGTTGGGAAAGCTGGCAGCAAACTTTCCACTCATGTTTGGCGGGGTGCATCCATTGGGAATCTTGGTGGATGGCAAGTGTCAAGGACACTTCATTTATTGAATGTGCTCACCGGTTCTGTTGGAACAGAAGGTGGCACGTCTCCCAGCGCATGGAACAAATTTCACCCAGAATTTTTTGATGTTCCACCAGGACCGGACGCATGGAACGAACTGGCTTGGCCCAAAGAATATACGTTGGCCCATTATGAAATGAGTCAAATTTTGCCCCATTTAATCAAAGATGGGCGCGGTTCAATGGATGTGTATTTCACCCGTGTTTTTAATCCAGTTTGGACTTATCCCGATGGATTTTCTTGGATAGAAATGTTATCCGATGCAGAAAAAGTGGGATGCCATATTGCCTTAACTCCTACATGGAATGAAACTGCATTTTTTGCCGATTATGTTTTACCCATGGGACATGCATCCGAGCGCCACGATATTAATTCTTACGAAACACAGTCGGGTGTTTGGATCGCATTTCGTCAACCAGTTTTGCGTGAAAAAGCGCGCCGTGATGGAAAAGAAGTAGAATTCACCTATGAAGTAAATCCAGGTGAAGTGTGGGAAGAAGATGAGTTCTGGATTGAGCTTTCCTGGCGCATTGATAAAGATGGTGATTTGGGAATCCGAAAACATTTTATGAGTCCCTATAGGGACGGTGAAAAAATTAATGTTGATGAATATTATCAATACATTTTTGAGCACACAAATGGATTGCCAGAAGTTGCGGAGAAAGAAGGTCTTTCTGCATTAGAATACATGCGAAAGTTCGGTGCATTTATGGTGGACTCTGAAGTATATGTGAAAAATGAAGATGCTGTAAATGAAAATATCATGAATGGTGCCACTGTGAAAGAGAACGGTCAAATTGAAAAAAATGGCGCTGTTGTAGGATTACAGGTTGATGGAAAAAATTATGCGGGATTTCCCACGCCATCCAAACGGCAGGAAATTTATTCCCAAACTATGGTTGATTTTGGGTATCCGGAACATGCTACGCCCGGCTATCGCATCAAAAGCCATGTGCATCCAGACGAAATGGATACCAGCAAAAATGAATGTGTCTTGCTCCCAAATTTTCGATTGCCCACCCATATTCATTCTCGTTCTGCTAATGCAAAATGGCTCACTGAGATTGCCCATAAAAATCCCATTTGGATTCATACTAAAGATGCAAAACGTCTTGGTGTAGATAATGGAGATTTACTTAAAATCACCACGGAGATTGGTTGGTTTGTGGACAAAGTTTGGGTGACGGAAGCGATCAAACCCGGCGTTGTTGCTTGCTCACACCATATTGGCCGATGGCGACGTCAGCAAGATGCTGGGAATCGATTTATGTCCAATACGGTGGACATAAAAAATATGGGTGATGGGAAATGGAAAATGGAAACGGTGAGTGGAGTCGAACCGTGGGAATCAAACGATCCTGATACAAATCGTGTTTGGTGGCGAGATGGTGGCGTTCATCAAAATATTACGCATGCAACTAATCCCGATCCAATTTCGGGAGCTCATTGTTGGTTGCAGAAAGTGAGCATATCAAAGCCGGAATCCGGCGAGAAATACGGAGATGTTTTTGTGGATACGAATAAATCGTTTGAACATTTTAAAAAATGGAACGCATGGGCGAAAGATCGTGAAACACATCCTGACGGCTTACGCCGACCTTTATGGATGGGACGGCCGCTCACACCCCAAAAAGAGCAGTTTTATATTAAATGAATTTTGATTATCATATTAAACCAGCGATGAATAGTCGCCTGCCTGTGCAACGGCAGATAGGTAATTTAAATTTTCTTTCGATTTTTATTAACCCCCATAAACCCCCCTATGACATGGGGATTTTCAAGGTAAGAAAATGAAAATAATTAAATTTATAATCATTGTAGTATTGGGTTTTAGCTTTGTTTTTTCGTCTTCTAAAAACCGTTTTCCAAAACGAGTATCTCATGCGCCCTTATCAGTTGATTTTGGTCATACTCGGGAAAATAGAGATGAAAATGAACTTAATGCCTATATTGAGCAGACGATGGCTATGAATTATATTCCTGGATTATCTGTATCAATTGTAAAAAATGGAAGTATAGTTTGGGGGAATAATTATGGTTATGCAAATACCGCTGATAGTATCCTTGTAAATCAAAACACCTTATTTCTTTTGTCATCAGTTTCTAAAACAATCACAGCGACGGCTCTAATGCAATTATGGGAAGAGCAATATTTTCAATTAGATGACCCCATTAATAACTATTTGCCATTTACGGTTAGTCATCCAGATTATCCCAACACAGAGCTTACCTTTAAAATGCTTCTTACCCATACATCGGGTATAAAAGACCGCTGGAATACAATGACTTACTATGATGGAGATCCTGAATTAGAATTAGGTTATTTTCTTGAAGAATATTTGATATCAGGGGGTGAGTTTTATAATGCCAATGGAAATTTTACTAATTCGAATCCTGGAACAAACTATGAGTATAGTAATATTGGAGCAGCATTAATTGGTTATTTAGTAGAAGTAATAAGCGAAATACCATTTAATGAATACTGTAATGAGAATATATTTGAACCACTTGAAATTACGAATGCCGGCTGGTTTTTATCTGAAATTGATATTGATGAACTTGCGATTCCATATGAAATATCTGGAGGAAGTGGGAATACATGTTATGAAATTGGTTGCGGAATATATGATGAAAATAATCCATGCTCTTGTGATAGTGAATGTGAATATTATGACGATTGTTGTTCGGATTATGAGGATATTTGTGGTGAATTTGGCACCGGAAGCGGTGATGGGACAGTAACGCTCAATGCCATTAATCATTATGGCTATGCAGATTATCCATCGGGGCAATTACGAATGTCCGCATACGATCTTTCTAAAATTACGATAGCGTATTTGAATAATGGCTTATACCAAGAAATTCAACTATTAGAAGCAAATACGATTGAATTAATAAAATCCATTCCCTATCCAAATGTTGACCCTGTTCAAGGATTAATTTGGTATTATAAAAATGAAAGTGAGCGGACTCTATTTGGTCATAATGGAGGAGATAGTGGAAGTTCTACAGAAATGTTTATTTCTTTTTCAGATGAAATTGGCGTAATCATATTAAGTAATATTGATAATTACAATGCACTAATTCAAATTGAAAATGCTCTTTTTGATTTTGCTGAAGAAATAACATTATCTGCATTAGATGATTTAAATATTGAACATTTTAGCTTGATTCAGAATTATCCAAATCCGTTTAATCCCGTAACCGCGATTCAATTTTCTGTGCCGAAAGATTCCTATGTAAATTTGAAAATATTTAATATTCTTGGTAAAGAAGTGGCAACGTTGATCAGCGGAGATGTTTCGGCAGGATATCATAAAGTGATTTGGAATGGAAGAGATAAAACGGGAAAACCCCTTTCTTCCGGTATGTATTTTTCAAGAATGGAAAGTGGTTCATTTAGTGTGGTGAAGAAAATGGTGTTGTTGAAATAAGTTGACTTAATTAAAACAAAAAATAACTAAACTAGAAAAAGGATATCAAAATGAGAAATGTAATAAAATTGCTATCAATGACTTTCATCATGGCAGTTTTTCTCTTGCCAGCTATCAGTGTTGGTATGGATGTTTATGGTCCAAAACCGTTTGACCAAATATTGGAATCCAATTTGAATAAAACGTGGACACCATCTCCAATATCTTCTATACAAAATAGAGAGCATGTCATCTTAATAGACGCAGCCACATCATCATTTTGTTTAAAGGTAAATGAAAGCGACCCTTCGCTGTTAGAAGTGGGAGACGTATCCGTATTAACGGCTGGAACTGGAACTTATGGAAATGCGATGAGAAGTATGTTTCAACTTTTAGATCTAAATACATCAGAGCTATCAACAGAAGATTTAACCAATACTTATACCATTCATCCATGGCTAGGCTCCTATTCAGCTATCGATGCAAATACAAGTTCTGGAAGCCAAAGTGGATCGTCAATTACTGTTAGAGATAAAAATAGTTTCTATATGCTTGAACAAGAGACAATTGCATTTTTAGTTTTCACTATGACTGGCACATCCACGTCAACAAAAGTTAAGGCTACAAGCCGATATTTTTATAACACAGAATTACAATATGAATTAGATGCAAATTGGTCATCAAATCAGTGGTTAAAGATAGAATCAAATTCCGTATCGTTAACAAATATTGAATCTGAAGCCACTGAATTTATACTTGCAGATGCAAAGGATTTAATCAATGTAGAAATGGTGGTAGGTTCAGATTTTAATCCACAAGCCACGACTTGGCAAACCAATTCATTTGCAAATTGGCCGTTAGATCCACAAACGGGCGAAGAATCACCTTGGGACTATGATGATAGTTCAATTTTTTCAGATCATTTTTTACTAGAAGTTGACGATTCATTTGAAACACAATTTGGCAGAAGTAATGAAGCCGCTTCTGCTGCAAGCCTATCCTTAGATGGAATTGAATCAACATTAATAAATGAAGGTGCAAACCTAAGATATTCAAAGGATGTTTATTTAGCCTTTCGGGACTATTTGTTGACTTATAAATTTGCTGCTGAAGATATGTATAATTCGGTATTGGGTGAATCAACGGTTGCAAATGTATATTTTACGAATGCGGCCGATGATGAAGGAACCCATCATCCATTTATGGTTATTGCATCTCATAATTCACCTTCTGGTCCCCAATTTTTAATTGATGTTGCTCGTCCACCAGGAGATAACTGTTGTGAAGGTGGATATCCGAATCAAAATATCACTCGAAATGCCGTTTTAGAAGTAAAACTTGTTAAAATTCCATTGCGAGATTATGGTGTTATTTCAAACCTCACAGATAACGATCTTTCATCGTATGGAACATTAGCGAGCGATATGGGTCTGAGTGAGAGTGAATGGACAACTGATAATTATGCAAGCCTCAATTCTTCAGCCATTGCTGTGGATGGAGTTTTAATATACCCAGCTAGTAATAATGTTTTGGTATATGCTAGTTTTGCAGCGGAAATAACTTCTTCAGGAATTCATGTTGGGCGTGGGATGGGATTTCATTATCATGCTGACGGACATAGCTTTAACGGCAATGGAACCAATTTATATAATTTAAGTGATTTTGAAGGGCATACGCATCCACCCATTATTGGTTTTGCCTTTGATGGCTTAGCGCTATTTGGAAAATATGAATCATCTTACAATAGTATGGATGGTTTTGGAACAGACTTAGATGAGTATAATGGACACATCCACGGAGATTATGGTTATCATTATCACGCATTTGCGACTGAAGTAACACAATCTGAGAATAATTCATCAGAAACTTATATTCAGCACTTTTTATTCCGTGGCGCATTTAAAGGATCAGTTAATGAGATTCCCGGATTATTTGAAGTTTCGACGAATCAGTTTATGAACAGCGACATTAAAAGATATGTTGGCGCAGCAGGAACTGTCATGGATACCGATAAAGATGAACTTTCGCAATTTCCGCAGATTTTTAATCTATCTCATAATTATCCAAATCCATTTAACCCGACAACGACAATTGAGTACGATTTAGCAATAAGTGGCTCTGTGGATTTAGCGGTTTACGATTTAATGGGTCATCGTATTCGAACCCTTATGTATGGAAACCAAAAATCAGGAATTAAAACCATTGAATGGGATGCAACCAATGATTTAGGACAATCTGTTTCTGCCGGACTTTATTTTTACCAACTTAAAACACCTCAAGGGATTATTACCAAAAAGATGGTTCTGTTGAAATAAATTTGATTTATACCACAAGCAAGTTGTGCTTCTTAATGAAGTAAACCCAAATTGCTGTTGAAATAAGTAAGATTCCCCCACCTGTGAATGTTGTTATTAAGGCAGTTTTGACACCATTTAACAGAATACTGGGAGCAATATTTACTAATCCATTCATGGATTCGAATGCGGAATTCATGCCTATCCAAGTGGAGAAAATTCCGAAAAATGCAGTTAGGATTCCAAGAAGAATGATGCTATTTGTATAAAAAGGTTCTTTCAAATTCTTAACAGAAATGAATAAGATAGCACTTAAAAGTATCAATAATATCATCATAAATGGGCCACCGTTAATTAGAGTTTGTATCATTGTTGTATCCTTTTATTTGTTAATAATAGTTATTCAAATTATAGGCGTGTCTTGGTTCTCATCAACTCTGTATTCAAGAATGTCCCCAGGTTGACAGTTCAATACAATACAGATTTTTTCTAATGTTTGGTAACGAACACCCCTGACATTTCCAGTTTTTAATAGCGATAAATTGGTCAAAGACATTTCGATAGCTTTGGAAAGCTCTGTAAGAGACATCTTTCTTTTGGCAAGCATTACATCAAGATTTGTAATTATTGGCATGGTAATTGAATAAATACCTTTGTTATTTCGATAAATAATAGAAATAATAAATAGTAAACGCAATATAAAAAATATTAAATAAAGTATATAAAATTTAATGTAATACATAAAATATATAAGATGAAATAATATTGGTTATGCTTTAAATTGAAAAATCTTTTGTTCAGAAGAAATAACAGAATTAAATCAAATAGATTTCGTTTTTCTTTAAAATAGACTTATGTAAAATAATTTATCCCCGTTGGTAAATCCAGACATATAAAATATTTTCATTTTCTTTTAATTAATACTTGATAAACCTATCCTATATTCCTTAATATCTACCATCAGACAAACAGGTCTGATTATCTTTAAGTAAAGAAAACATGTCAAACATACTATCCAAATCGTCGCAATACGCCATTCAGGCGGTCATGTATTTAGCGGGGCAACCAAAAAATAGTCCAGTTTTTCAACGAGATATTGCAAGCGCGCTGGATATCCCAAACCACTTTTTGGGAAAAGTTTTACAAATTTTGGTTAAACACGATTTAATACTTTCTCATAAAGGTATCAACGGTGGATTTGTCATCAATCAGAACGGGAGCAAAATCACATTAGATCATATTATACGGATTATTGATGGCGACGGATTTTTAGAAGGATGTATTATTGGATTTCCATTTTGTTCAGATGAAAGTCCGTGTCCCGTTCACCATGATTGGGGTAAGGCTAAAACAGAAATCTCAAAAATATTTGAACAAAAGAACATCAATCAGTTCAGTGAAGAGCTGCAGTCCAAGCTGGATATCATTTCTCTCATGAATAAAAAACAAGAGCAGGAAGCATGAAAATAAAACCACTTTCAAAATTCACCTATTTTATTATAACTGTTTTTCTGATTCAGGGTTTGGCTTTTCCCCAAAGCGACCCGGAAGAATTTTTTGAAAAAAATTGTTTCAGCTGTCACACCATTGGTGGTGGGCGACTTACTGGTCCTGATTTGAAGGATGTAGAAGAACGAAAAGATGCCGTTTGGCTGGAAAAATTTATTTTGAACCCACAAGCTGTTATCAATAGCGGTGATGCTTATGCGTCCAAATTATTGAAAGAAGCTCGGGGTGTTGTGATGCCCAAAGTCGCAAACTTAAATGCATCCATGACTCGGGCATTGTTAAAATTTATCAAGGAAGAATCGGGGAAAGAAAAATCGAAATTTGCGGGTTCAACCTTGGCGGATAGACCGCTCACCGAAGAAGATTTACAAATTGGTTCTGCTTTATTTATGGGAACCACTCGATTGAAAAACAGGGGACCGTCCTGTATCAGTTGTCACGAAATCGCCGGAGAAGGATTTCTCGGTGGCGGACTTTTAGGCCCTGATTTAACGGAAGCGTATGGTCGTCTTGGTGGAAAAATAGCCATCGCTGCTTGGTTGTCGAATCCGTCTTCGGAGACCATGTCGCCCATTTATAAAAAACATCCTATTGACGAAGATGAAGTTTTGCCACTTGTGGCTTTTTTGAAAAACAAAGCAGAAGGGAAGGACATTGTGAGCAATGCCCACGATTTCAATTTTATGATATTTGGATTTATCGGTTTAGCCATTTGTTTGGTATTATTTGATTTAGCCTGGGGGAATCGCTTGCGTGCGGTTCGGAAGCCCATGGTAAAAGGAGAGTTATCATGAGTAACAGTAAGTTGTCTTGGATTAGAGACGAAGTAGCCCCGGAAAATAGAAGCTGGGAAGAATTTTATCGAAATCGTTGGCAGTATGATAAAGTGGTTCGAAGCACCCATGGTGTAAACTGCACCGGATCTTGCACATGGCAAATTCATGTGAAAGACGGTATCGTCACCTGGGAAATGCAGGGTTTGGATTATCCAAAATTAGAGCATGGTATTCCGCCATACGAACCCCGTGGATGTCAGCGTGGAATTTCTTTTTCTTGGTATTTATATAGTCCGCTTCGAGTAAAATATCCAACCATTCGTGGCGCATTGCTTGACTTATGGTTAGAAGCAAAAAAAGAATATAACGACCCAGTTGAAGCTTGGACTTCAATGGTCAATGATCCTGAAAAACGAAAACGCTGGCAGCGTGCTCGGGGAAAAGGTGGCTTTCGTCGTGCCAGTTGGGAAACGGTGAAGGAAATTATTGCTGCGTCTATGGCGCATACAATTAAACAACACGGTCCCGACCGCATTGCAGGATTTTCGCCCATTCCGGCTATGTCCATGGTTTCTTACGCAGCCGGTGCGAGATTAATGCAGTTAATTGGTGGCGTTTCTCTTTCCTTTTATGATTGGTATTGCGATTTACCCAGTGCTTCACCAGAAACATGGGGAGAACAAACGGACGTTCAGGAATCAGCTGATTGGTATAATGCCAAAATGCTTGCCGTCATGGGTGCAAACTTGAATATGACACGAACACCGGATGTGCATTTTGCAGCAGAAGCTCGATATAACGGAACAAAGATGGTGGTTTTTTCACCTGATTTTTCTCAAGTGTCAAAATTCTCTGATGAATGGATTCCCATTAATGCTGGGCAGGATGGTGCTTACTGGATGGCGGTGAATCATGTGATATTGAAAGAATTTCATCACGAAAAACAAGAAAAATCATTTTTAGATTACTCCAAACAATATACGGATTCGCCCTTTTTAGTTGAATTAAATAAAGACGGTGATGTCTATAAAGCGGGGCAATTGCTTCGTGCAAATCGTTTGACTCAATATAAAGATATGGAAAATGGCGATTGGCAATTTTTGATGTGGGATGAGGAAGAGAATCGAACAAAAGTGCCGAAAGGCTCTGTTGGAAACCGATGGGCGAAAAAAAATAAAGGTCATTGGAATTTGAAATTGGAAGATAATGCGGATGGTTCAAAAATTGCACCGAAACTCACATTTCTAAAAGATTCTGACCAGATTTATTCTGTAGAATTAGACGATTTCAGTCAAGGCGAAACTATTACGCGAAATGTGCCGGTAAAAATGATAGAAACAGCCGATGGTCAAGTTCCGGTTGCCACTGTGTATGATTTGCTCATGGCTCAATATGGCGTGGGACGAGGACTGGAAGGTTATCCAGAAAATTACGAAGAAGATGCAACTTACACACCAGCGTGGGCAGAAAAATATACAGGAATTGCACCGGAAACATTGATTCGTTTTGCGCGAGAATGGGCAAGCACAGCGGAAAAAACCGGTGGAAAATGCACGGTGATTATTGGTGCGGGTATCAATCATTGGTATCACGCAAATCTTATGTATCGTGCCGCAATTCATGCGCTCATGTTTACGGGTTGTATTGGAAAAAATGGTGGCGGTTTGGGTCATTATGTTGGTCAGGAAAAATTGGCGCCGGGCGAATCTTGGGCTTCCATTGCTTTGGCGAAAGATTGGTTTGGACCCTCTCGCCTTCAAAATACACCGAGCTGGCATTATGTCCATTCGGACCAATGGCGATACGAAAAATCCTTTACTGATTATCATACGGTGCCAGAAAAACAGCCGGAAAAAACATTGGCAAAAGGGCATACCATGGACGTGAATGTGAAAGCAGTCCGAAATGGCTGGCTTCCCTTTTATCCCCAGTTTGAAACAAATCCCATTGATTTGGCTAAAGAAGCACGAGAAAATGGTGCAAAAGATGAGCAGGGAATCGTGGATTATGTTGTAGAAAAATTGAAAAAACGAGATATGAAATTTTCTATCGAAGATCCGGACAGTTCAGATAATTGGCCTAGAGTTTGGTTTGTATGGCGCGGAAATGCCATCGGTGGTTCTGCCAAAGGGCATGAATTCTTTTTAGATCATTATCTTGGAACTCATACCAACCAAGTATCTGATCCTCAATTTGCAAAAGGTTCAACAGAAGAAGTCGTTTGGCATGACAAAGTACCACAAGGGAAAATGGATTTAGTGGTGGATTTGAATTTCCGCATGGATACATCAGCATTGTATTCTGATATTGTTCTTCCTGCCGCGACATGGTATGAAAAAGCAGATTTGAATTCTACCGATATGCACAGTTTTATTCATCCGTTGGCGGAAGCCGTTCCCCCGGCATGGGAATCCAAAAGTGATTGGGATATTTTCAAAGATATTGCAGAAGCATTTTCTAAAGTGTCGGAAAAGCATTTTCCTGAACAAATGGAAGATGTGGTTACATTAGCCTTGGCGCATGATACGCCGGCAGAAATTGCCCAAACAGAAATCAAGGATTGGATTGATGGAGAAGTGGAAGCCATTCCCGGAAAGACCATGCCTGGAATTAAGGTGGTAAAACGAGATTTCAAAAACGTTTACAAACGTTACATCTCTTACGGTCCGAATGTGCCAAAAAACGGCCTTGGTGCTCACGGAACTCATTATGACGTGAAAGATGAATATGAACGTTTGAAAATTGAATGTCCCACCGAAACGTGGGATGGCGAAACTTATCCATCCTTGAAAGAAGCGAAAGATGTATGTAATACGGTTTTGGAATTAGCATCTGTAACCAATGGTGAATTGGCCTATCGTTCCTATAAAAATATGGAAGAAAAAACAGGTCTCGTTTTAGCGGACTTGGCGGAAAAGAATCGTGGTGTTCGGATGACTTATGACGATTTATGCGCCCAACCACGGCGACTTCATAATACGCCCATGTGGTCAGGTTTACTGGAAAATGGTCGGCCCTATTCGCCCTTTACTTATAATGTAGAGCGATTAGTCCCATGGCGGACATTGACGGGTCGTCAGCATTTTTATCTGGACCATCCTGGATATATTCAATATGGTGAGCATCTTCCAACCTATAAACCGAAACCTACGCCCACACAATATGCAGAATTAACCACCAGTGAAAGTGAGCATAAGGCGAAAGTATTCAACTATTTAACGCCCCATGGAAAATGGCATATTCATTCTACGTATGGAGATAACCATCGCATGTCCACATTAAGTCGTGGTGTTGAGCCATTTTGGATTAACGACAAAGATGCGGAAGAACTGGACATTGTGGATAATGATTGGGTAGAAGTTTATAATGATAATGGCGTTGTTGTGACTCGGGCAAATGTAAGTGTTCGAATCCCAAGAGGAATTGTGATTATTTATCATGCCACTGAACGGACATTGTCTGTGCCGAAATCTCCACTGCGCGGAAACAAACGAGCTGGAATGAATAACAGCTTGACGCGCGCTCGATTGAAGCCAAATCTCATGGTCGGTGGTTACGGACAGTTTACGTATCACTTTAATTACTGGGGTCCCACAGGAGCAAATCGGGACACCTTCATCATGGTGCGCAAACTGCCCATTTTGAACTGGTAAAAGGAAAAATAATTATGGATATCAGAAGTCAAATTTCAATGGTGTTTCACCTGGACAAATGTATCGGTTGTCATACATGCAGTATTGCCTGTAAAAATATCTGGACAGATCGAAAAGGCACCGAATACATGTGGTGGAATAATGTGGAAACAAAACCCGGCACCGGCTTCCCAACAAGATGGGAAGACCAGGATAAATATAAAGGTGGATGGGAAGTCGTTGACGGAGAACTGAAGTTGCGTTCCACCAGTAAAGCCAAAACGGTTACGAATATTTTCCATAATCCTAATATGCCAACCTTGGATGATTATTACGAACCATGGACCTATAAATACAAAGATTTGTTCGATTCGCCCGAAGGTGATGATCAGCCAACTGCTCGCCCTATTTCTATGATAACTGGCGAAGAAATGGACATTGAAGCGGGACCGAATTGGGATGATGATTTAGGTGGCTCCCCCATTTATGCAGAAAATGATGTTAATTTAGAAGGCTTATCTGAAGAGCAACGAGAACAAATGTTTGCTATAGAACGTCTCATGATGTTCTATTTCCCAAGAATTTGCAACCATTGTGTGAATCCATCTTGTGTGGCATCTTGTCCGTCCGGAGCACTCTATAAACGGGGCGAAGACGGGATTGTATTGTTAGACCAAGAACGATGTCGTGCTTGGCGTTCGTGCATTTCTGCTTGTCCGTATAAAAAAACATATTATAACTGGAATACGGGAAAATCCGAAAAATGTATTCTCTGTTTTCCGCGAGTTGAAACAGGTCAAGCGCCGGCGTGTTTTCATTCCTGCGTTGGACGGATTCGTTATTTGGGTGTCCTGCTTTATGATGCAGATAAAATTGAAGAAACAGCCAAGCGTCCTGATGATGAATTAGTCGATGCTCAACGAGAAATGATTTTGGACCCCTTTGATGAAAATGTTATTCGGGAAGCCAAAAAGAATGGGATTGCTGATTCAACCATTAAAGCAGCGCAAGATTCGCCTGTTTACAAATTCGTAAAAGAGTGGGGCATCGCTTTACCGCCGCACGTGGAATATAGAACATTGCCCATGCTTTTTTATGTGCCGCCAATGCTTCCGGTCATGTCCGCGCAAGAGGGGGAATCTGTCCGAAGTATTAATGAAGAATTTTTCCCTGATTTTGATAAAGCGAGAGCACCTATTAAATATCTGGCAAAAATGTTTGGTGGTGGAAATGAGAGCCATTTGCGATATGTATTAAAAAAACAATCTGCAATTCGAACATTTCGTCGCGCTGAAACTGTAGGAGATATTGACAAAATCGATGCTGAAAAATTGTTGATAGAAGCAGATTGTAATCCAAGCGAAGCAAATGATATTTATGAATTGACCTCACTTTGCACATTCGAAGATCGATTTGTAATTCCGGCAGCTCATCGTGAAGAAGCCATCGAAATGATGAAAGATCCGTTGGAGCATAAGCAAGAAGCTGGGTTTGGTTTTAAAGAAGCACCAGCGCGGGGTTGGTGATAAAGTAGAGTCGTCGAAGAGACACAGAGAAAAAATAAATGAATACAGAAATTTACGCTCACCTTGTTCCATTAATTTCCTATCCTGAATCGGATATTCGTTCTGATTTAGAAAAAGTGAGTCAATCACTGAATGGAGAAAAAACAGACGATTTTCACATTTTTAGTCAACATGTGAATGAGACTGAATTGACAAAATTACAGGAAGAATTTACTCAATTGTTTGATTTTACGCCGAATACATGTTTGGATTTGGGTTGGCATTTGCACGGCGAAAATTACGAGCGTGGCGTATTTATGGTTCGTGTGCGGGAGATGCTTCGAGAATTCAATATTGAAGAAACATCTGAATTGCCAGACCATCTAACGCATATTTTATCTGTCCTGCCAAAAATGGATGAGAGCGACAGAAATGAATTCGTCCGGACGCGGGTTATTCCTGCGACAAAGAAAATCATTAAAGGATTTGGTGAAACAATCAGTCCATATAAAAATTTAATTCAATTTATTCATGACATTCTATCACGTCAAACTAAAACACAGGAGAATTAAGTAAAATGGAACAATTTCAATCATATTTTGATACATTTTTCTTTCAGCTTTTTCCGTATGTAACACTGTTTACATTTTTTATGGTTACCATCCAGCGGTATCGCTCAAAGGCGTTTACGTATTCAAGTTTATCTTCCCAGTTTTTAGAAAACCGTCAACATTTTTGGGGATTGGTGCCTTTTCATTATGGTATTATTGCTGTCCTTACGGCTCATTTCATTTGGTTCTTATTTCCTGAAACGGTCTTGTGGTGGAATAGCGTTCCAGCTCGTCTTTACATTATGGAAATTGCCATGTTCATTTTTGGACTCATGACCTTGGTCGGTTTAATCAATATGGTATCCAGAAGAAATACCAACGCCCGAGCCAGATTTGTAACATCATCTGCTGATTGGTGGGTTTTGGGCATCTTGGCAGTTCAAGTTTTAAGCGGACTTTATACCGCCTATTTTCATCGCTGGGGTTCAAGCTGGTTCGCTGCATCCTTGGCACCTTATTTATGGTCTGTCTTTAAATTGAGTCCAGATTTATCTTATGTGGTGGCCTTACCTTTCACAATAAAATTGCACATTATTGGTGCTTTTTCGATTATTCTTTTATTCCCATACACTCGGCTGGTGCATATTTTGGTTTTACCCAATCCATATCTTTGGCGGAAACCCCAAGTGGTTCGATGGAATTGGAATCGCAAAATAATTCGCACGCCCAAAAAACTTTAACTGAATAAAAGACAAAGAAATATAATGACGAATAAAAACAATAAACGGCCTATTCCTGAATTACTGGACTTTGGTAAGGAAAGAATCAGAACGCTCCATTTTACTTGGATTGCCTTTTTCATCACATTTTACGTTTGGTTTAACATGGCCCCTCTTGCCACAACAATGCTTAAAAATGTTGGATGGCTTACCAAAGAGCATTTGAAAGTGCTTGCTATCAGCAATGTCGCATTAACCATTCCTGCACGAATTATTATTGGTGCACTTATTGATCGTTATGGGCCAAGGGTTGTTTTTTCAGGACTCATGGTGTTGATGGCGATTCCGGCCTGGCTTTTTGCCTTGGGTGATACATTCACACAATTGTTGGTTTCCAGATTGATATTGGGTTCCATCGGTGCTGGTTTTGTAGTGGGAATTAAAATGGTTGCCAATTGGTTTCCACCAAAAATGATTGGAAGAGCCGAAGGCTTTTACGCTGGATGGGGAAATTTTGGTTCTGCTTGGGCTGCCATGACATTGCCTTGGATTGCCATTTCTGTGTTCAGAGATACGCTTGGATTTGGTGAAGATGCTTGGCGGTATGCCATGATGGTCAATGCCGCTGTCTCCTTTATATATGGAATCATGTATTATTTTCTTGTGACGGATCACCCTGCAGATAAACCCGTAGCCAAGACCAAAAAAGCTGAGCCTATGATGGTTACATCTTATGGTGATTTGGTTCAATATATTGTGTGGTCATTTCCATTGGTAGGCGCCATGGGTGTTTTGGCCTGGCGGATTGGTGGTATTAAAGTGGATGGCCTTGCTTTGATTTCCCAAGATATTTTAACAATGGCTTATGGTGTTTTGGCTCTAGTGTATATAGCGCATGTTGCTAAAACGCTTCAAATAAATTTGCCCTACTTGAAGGCAGGCGTACCGGAAGAAGAAAAATATAGTTGGTCAAGTGTGGCTGCTCTCAACAGCACGTATTTTGCAAATTTCGGTTCAGAACTTGCGGTAGTATCTATGTTGCCTATGTTTTTTGAAACAACGTTTGCGACACTAACAGGCGGAGATGGTAATTACATTATGACAGCAACCCTTGCTGGACTTATTGCTTCGTCCTTTGCATTTGTGAATCTTTTTGCGAGACCGTTGGGAGGACTTCTTTCTGACACAATGAAAAACCGAAAAAAAACCATGCTCATTTATATGTTTGGTATCGCCATGGGATTTTTAGGTATGGCACATATTGGTGAATGGGGTCCTATTGTGAATGGGATTCAAACGGTTGTGCCCATGTTTGATGGTATGACTTGGCTCATTGTTTCGGTTGTAATTACGATTTTAGCGTCCATGTTTGTCCAAGGAGCTGAAGGAGCAACCTTTGCGGTGATTCCAATGATTAACAAAAAAATGACGGGTCAAATTGCTGGGATGGCGGGTGCATATGGAAATGTAGGCGCAGTTATATATTTGGTTATTTACTCTTTAGTTGATGCAAAAACATTCTTTTTTATTATTGCCGGCGGTGCATTTTTAAGCTTTTTCTATTGCTGGGCATTTTTAAAAGAACCTGAAGGTTCTTTTGCTGAAGAATAAATATTTTATGATAATTAACAAGGAGATATGATTATGAGTAATGCTGATTTAAAACAGTGGGATGTGGAAGACCAAGGATTTTGGGATTCAACAGGCAAGGCGATTGCTGCACGGAATTTGTGGATTTCAATCCCCAGTTTATTGGTTGGTTTTTCCGTATGGCTCATGTGGGGCATCATTACCGTTCAGATGAAGAACTTGGGTTTTACTTTTGGGAAATCGCCTGAAGAAGCTATGGGATTATTATTTATGTTGCCGGCAATCGCTGGATTAACAGGGGCAACACTTCGAATACCCAGTTCATTTTTTATCCGTCTTGCCGGTGGAAGAAACACTATTTTCTTTACCACCGCTTTATTGATGATACCCGCATTTGGTACAGCAATTGGACTTCAAAACCCAGAAACTTCATTTAATTTTTTCATTGTCATGGCATTCTTGTCTGGATTTGGTGGTGGAAACTTTGCTTCATCTATGAGCAATATTTCTTTCTTTTATCCCAAAAAAGAACAAGGATATGCACTTGGAATGAATGCGGGGCTTGGAAATTTTGGTGTTACCACCATGCAAATATTAATTCCGCTTGTCATGACTATCCCATTTTTAGGTGCATTAAGTGGCGATTCATTAATCCTTTCAAGTAATTCAGGCACAATCTTTAAACGAATCGCAGCGGGGTCCGAAACGTGGCTCGCCAATGCAGGTTGGGTATGGATGTTATGGTTGATTCCTTTAGCATATTTTGGCTGGACGCGGTTGAATAATATTAGAACCGAAGCGGTTTCGCCTAATATAAAAGGTCCGGTTGCATCATTTGGTCGAATCGCATTTCTATTGGCCATTGGCTTCGTAACTGCAGCTGTGGGCCTATATTTTATTCTTACATTCAAAGCGTTAACATGGGTGAAATGGATTGTTCTTCCTGCGGTAATTGCTTCGACTGTTTTCTTAATGAAGGCCTTATCGCCGGGAGATATTAAAGAAAATTTAAAAAGACAATTTTCTATTTTTGACAATAAGCATACTTGGGTTATGACCATTATTTATACCATGACTTTTGGTTCATTTATTGGTTTTGCTGCCGCTGTTGGTTTAGCGATTAAATTTATTTTTGGAGTGAAGCATATTTTGGGTGCAGATGGCACTTGGCAACACATTGCAAATCCAGAAGGCCCAGCCACATTTATGTATGTTTGGGTGGGCGCATTTGTGGGAGCTTTAATTCGTCCTATTGGCGGAAAAATGGCAGATAAATTAGGTGGTGCCATCATCACGCAAGTTGTATCAATTGTGATGGTGATATGTTCAGTTGGTGTGGGTTATTATGCCCATTTGGCATATCAGTCAGCGACTCCGCAAGATTATTTTATGCCATTCTTTATTTTGATAGTCATTTTGTTTGCTGCAACTGGAATTGGGAATGGGTCAACTTTTAGAACCATATCCATGGTTTTTAATCAAGAGCAAGCTGGCCCGGTTTTGGGTTGGACTTCTGCTGTTGCGGCTTATGGCGCATTTTTGATTCCTAAAATTATCGGTGAAAATATGAAATCTGGAACGCCAGAGCTTGCCATGTATGGTTTCGCCGTTTTTTATGCGGTTTGTGCCATCTTAAATTATTGGTATTACTTGGGACCAAAAGCGGATTATAAAAATCCGTAATTAGAATTTTGAATAAATCAACCGTGTTGATTTAAGAAACATTAACACGGTTAATGCAATCCATAATAAAGGAGAAAAGGATGAAAGAAAAAACAGTAGGCGAAATTGTTTCCGATGATATTCGGACTGCTACGGTGTTTAAAAAACATGGTTTAGATTTTTGTTGCGGTGGTGGAGAAAAATTAGAAACTGCATGTCAAAAAAAAGGTGCAGATTTGGAAGCAATTGTCGCTGATTTGGAATTAGTTTTGAGCGATGAAAAGTCAAGCGACGATTTTCAAGCTATGCCCTTGAATAAATTGGTGGACCATATTTTCAACACCCACCATCAATTCATTTATGAGAATGGTCCTGTTACGGCAGAGTTCATAAATAAGGTGGCGCGGGTTCATGGTGAGCGTCATCCTGAAACGGTTGAAGTAGCAAAATTATTCAATGATCTTATGCAGGATTTACATCAGCACATGATGAAGGAAGAAAGAATTTTATTTCCTTATATTAAACAAATGGTTCAGGATTCTTTTTCGAACGGTGCATTTGTGAATGGTCCCATTTCGGTGATGATGGCTGAACATGATACAGCGGGTGAAATTTTGAAAAAAATGAACGCATTAACTAGTGGATATGAACCGCCAGTAGACGGATGTAATACTTATCGCGCTGCCTATGCAAATATTCAAGCCTTGGAAGATGATATTCATTTGCATATTCATTTGGAAAATAATATTCTGTTTCCAAAAGCATTGGAATTAGAAGAGCAACTTTTAGGCTAACATTTTTCCATGCAGAAGCAATTAAAACTCGTTACGCTTTTGATTTTAGTCGGCGGACTCTTGGTGATTTTCAGTAACAGCACATTTCGTATGCCGGGGAATCAGCAAAATTATGAGCCAATCCAACCCATTGATTTTTCTCATCGTCTGCATGCGGGTGAAATGGAAGTGCCGTGCCAATATTGCCATTACGGAGCATCTCAAAGTCGCCATGCAGGAATTCCTGCCACGAATGTGTGTATGAATTGCCATAAATATGTGTCTGCAACCCGAGACGATTTGCGATTAGAAGAAGAGCAGGCATCAGTAGAAGGTCGGGACATGAAACCGCTCACATCATTGGAAATTATCAAAATTTATTCCGCCATGGGATACGACCCACAAGGTAATCCTGTGGAAGGGAAAGCAGGAAAATCAGTGGAATGGGTGAAGGTGCATAATATTCCGGACTTTGTTTTCTTCAGTCATAAGCCCCACATAACGGCAGGCGTAGATTGTGCCGATTGCCATGGTGATGTTTCATCTATGGAGCGTATAAAACAAACAGAAGATTTATCTATGGGCTGGTGTTTGGATTGCCATCGGAAAGATCACGAATCGCTCACCGCCGCTCCAGAACGAACACAACTTTTATTGGATTGTGCAACATGTCATTATTAGAAATTAAAAACGCCACCAAGACACAAAGATACGAAGAAAAGAATCGTAAAATTTATTTAAATAATCTTATGTCTTCGAGTCTTCGTGACAAAATAGAGTTTTAAAGTATGAATAAAGAAAAAAAATATTGGATGAACAAAGATGAGACTACAGTAGGCGAACCTGTTGTTGGTCCTGCAGATTTGCAAACCACATCCACAGAATGGAATCGTAGAGATTTTTTAAAGACAGCAGGGTTTTCACTCGCTGCCTTTATGACAGCCTGTTCCAAAACACCTGTGAATAAAGCAATCCCATTTTTGATTCAACCAGAAGAAATCATTCCGGGTAAAGCCTATTGGTATTCATCTACCAGCCATGCGTGCGGTTCGGGATGTGGTGTATTGGTGAAAAATCGAGACAGTCGTCCCATCAAATTAGAAGGGAATCCTGATCACCCTGCAAGTCAAGGTGGATTATGTCCTGTATGTCAAGCGAGTGTGATTGAATTATATGACTCCAAAAGAATCTATAACCCCCAGATATTTAGACAAGATTCAACTTGGGCTGCTTTAGATAGTTTTGTTCTTAAAAATTTGAATAAGACGAGAAAACAAGGAAAGAAAATTGTTCTATTAACGGAAACAATTACAAGTCCATCCAATAAATTCTATATTAAAAAATTCTTAAAAAAATATGCCAATGCCAGTCATGTGGAATATGACCCTATATCTTATTCGGCGATTTTAGATGCTCATGAAGTGAATTATGGTACACGTTTTTTACCCCAATATGATTTTGAAAAAGCAGATATGATTTTGAGTCTAGATGCAGATTTTCTCGGCACATGGCTTTCACCTACACAGTTTACAAAAGATTATCGGAAGAATCGAAACTTGGATTCAAAACATATTTCAAAACATATTCAGGTTGAATCCAGATTGTCTGTAACGGGAGCAAAAGCGGATGAGCGAATTGTTAAATCGCCGGCAGAAATGCTTCAATTAGTAAAAGATATTGAAAATACTCTCCAAAGCAATGGTGAACATGGAATCGCAACAAAGATTGCAAAAGCATTAAAACATTATAAAGGAAAAAGTTTGGTTATCTCCGGTGTAAACGATATCGGTATACAAATCCTTGTAAATAGAATCAACAAATCCTTGGGGAATATAGGAAAAACAGTTCTTCATAATAATCCTAGTTTTCAAAAGGGTGGCAGTGATAATGCAGTTTCTCAATTATTAACAGATATGGAATCTGGAAATGTAGGCGCATTATTGATTGCGGGTGTCAATCCTGTTTACGATTTACCGGAAGGCGAATCCTTTGGCGAATATATGAAAACGATACCAACAAAAATTTCATTTTCTGGTAAACAAAACGAAACCGCAGAACTTTGCAATGTGATATGTCCATTGCCACATTATTTGGAATCATGGTCGGACGATGAATTTACATCCGGTATTTTGTCAATGACACAGCCCACAATTCAGGTTTTGGGCGACACACGAACATTCAGGAAATCCATTGGCGGCTGGACTGGCTATGAAGATGGCGAACGGAATTTAATTCGCAATTATTGGAAGAAAATTTATACAACTCGCAAAAAAGGAAGCCAATCTTTTAATCGATGGTGGGACAATTTAGTTCACGATGGTTTTGTTATGATAAAGCCAAAATCCGTTTCAGTGGGTAGATTTAAAAAAGGTCAATTGGAAAAAACTCTAGCGAAAAATGGATTGGTGCTTGTGGCTTATCCGTCATTGCAAATGCTGGACGGTCGTCATGCGGAAAACCCCTGGTTGCAGGAATTGCCCGACCCCATTTCAAAACTGACTTGGGATAATGCAGCGAATCTTTCCCCGAAAAAAGCGAAAGAATTGGGTGTAAGCCAATCTGATGTGATTCAAGTAAAAGCCAATGGAAAATCGGTAGAATTGCCCGTGTATATTCAAGAAGGACAAAGCGATGATGTGGTGGCTGTGTCTCTGGGCTATGGACGAAAAGGCACGGAACGATTTAAAAATCTCGGGCCGGACTGGATTCAGAAAAAGGCAACGCTAGCTGAAGGTGAATTAGTTGGCGAACGTATCAATCATCTGTTAGAAAGAAAAGAAAACATATTATCCTATTCCGGTGTTTCAGTGAGTATTTCCAAGACAGGAAAGACGGCAGATTTGGCATTAACTCAAACTTATAATACGCTGAAAAATCCTGAAAATACAGCACCCCCGTCTATGAAAGTGCGACCTTTTATTCAGGAAACAACTTTTGAAGCATACAAAAAAGATCCGTCTTCAGGAGCCCATCGCGGACATCAAGTAGTAACGCTGTGGAGGGATGACCATCCATACGAAAAACATCATTGGGGCATGGCGATTGATTTAGGCGCGTGCACCGGATGTTCCGCCTGTGTTATCTCTTGCCAAGTGGAAAATAATGTTCCGGTTGTAGGAAAGGATGAAGTATTTCGCCGAAGGGATATGGCATGGATGAGGATTGACCGATATTATTCTGGTGAAGGAACTGATGTGGATGTGGCGTTTCAGCCAATGTTATGCCAGCATTGTGATAATTCCCCTTGCGAGCCGGTTTGCCCAGTTTTAGCAACGGTGCATAGTTCGGAAGGATTGAACCAGCAAATCTATAATCGTTGTGTTGGAACACGATTTTGCGCTAACAATTGTCCCTACAAAGTTCGCCGATTTAACTGGTTTGACTATGCCCATGATGATGAATTGGAAAATATGGTTTTGAATCCAGATGTAACGGTGCGGAGCCGAGGCGTTATGGAAAAATGTTCCATGTGTATTCAACGGATTCAGGAAGCAAAAATTGAAGCGAAAGCGAAAGGAATTCCATTGGCAGATGGTGATATCAAATTGGCGTGTCAGCAATCTTGCCCGGCGGATGCCATAACATTTGGCGATTTGAATGACCCGGAAAGTGACATCTCAAAATTGGTGGAAGACCCACGTCATTATCATGTGTTGGAAGAATTAAACGCAAGACCAACCGTGGGATATTTGACCATGGTGAGAAATCGTGAAGACGAAAATGAGGGTGGACATCATGGCTAATCATGTAGATTCCGTCAGAGAACCACTGGTTCATGGAAATAAAAATTTAAAGACCATTACCAACGATGTGCTAGGCATCATGGAGCAAAAACCTACTAGATTGTGGTGGGCCGGATTCCTGATTGCCTTGAGCGCTTTGACTTTGGGGATCGTGGCTGTGTCCTATCAAATTATGACAGGCATCGGAACCTGGGGACTGAATAAAACAGTAGGCTGGGCATTTGATATTACCAATTTCGTTTTTTGGGTTGGGATTGGTCATGCAGGGACCTTGATTTCTGCAATACTATTTTTATTCAGGCAAAAATGGCGAACATCCATCAATCGTTCTGCAGAAGCCATGACGATTATTGCGGTCATGTGCGCCGGAATATTCCCCATTATTCACATGGGAAGACCATGGATGGCATATTGGATGTTTCCTTATCCCAATACGCGCGGACCGCTTTGGATTAACTTCCGCTCACCCTTGGCGTGGGATGTTTTTGCCATCAGCACCTATTTAATTATATCTGCCGTATTTTGGTATATCGGCATGATTCCCGATTTGGCTACGGTTCGAGATAGAGCGAAAACTAAAATAAAGAAAGCGATTTTCGGATTCATGAGTTTTGGTTGGTCAGGCTCGTTCAGAGCTTGGCATCGCTACGAAACGGTTTACGGTTTGCTGGCAGGATTGGCCGCACCACTCGTTGTTTCGGTGCATACAATTGTGAGTTTCGATTTTGCCACATCCGCCATTCCCGGTTGGCACACCACAACTTTTCCCCCATACTTTGTAGCCGGGGCAGTATTTTCCGGTTTCGCCATGGTCTTAACATTACTTTTGATTGCTCGGAAAGCTATGCGATTGGAAGAATATATTACGGTGAAGCATGTTGAAAATATGACGAAAGTGATTATTCTCACTGGCGGAATTGTGACTTTATCCTATGCCACGGAATTTTTCATGGCATGGTATTCGGGCAATGGTTATGAACAATTTGTTTTCTTAAATCGTGCCATGGGACCTTTTGCTTGGGCGTATTGGATTATGGTAGGCTGTAATTTGCTTACGCCTCAATTTTTCTGGTTCAAGAAAATCCGCACCAATATGATGATGGTTTTTATCCTATCCATTTTCATCAATATCGGCATGTGGTTTGAGAGATTTGTCATTATCGTAACATCCCTGCACAGAGATTTTCTACCATCGGCGTGGGCCATGTATACACCGACTTATGTGGAAATTGCCACGCTCATAGGAAGCTTTGGCTTATTCTTTACCTTGTTCATGTTATTCATTCGATATTTGCCCATTATTTCCATCGGCGAAGTGAAGAATGTCCTGCAGTTTAAAGGACGAAACGGGAGTGGAAAATGAAGAAATATTTCATCGTTTCATTCGATAATGAGTTTGATTTAGTGGAAGCGACGCAAGATTTTAGAGATAAAGGCTTTACGGTGATGGATGCCTTTACGCCTTACGCCGTTCATGGATTAGATAAAGCCATGGGCTTAAAACCATCGAGACTTGGGAAAATATGTTTCGGTTTTGCTCTCTTGGGATTAGCGATTGGTTTGTATGGTCAATATTGGATTTCGGCTGTGAATTGGCCCATTAATATTGGTGGAAAACCTTGGAACTCTATGCCCGGATTTATGCCTATCGCATTTGAAACGACTATTTTATTCGCCGGATTGGGAACGGTGTTTGCTTTACTTTGGCGCACCGGCGTATTACCAGGACGAAAGCCAAAAATCTATGCACAGGATGTGACCGACGATAAATTTGTGCTCGTGCTTACGGAAGAATTGAGCTCATTTAATAGTGATACAGCCGAAGCAATCTCAAGTCAATATCATGCTGTTGAATGGCATGAAAAATTGGAATCGGAATGATGGATATGAAATCAATCATTAAACTGGGAATTGTAGTGGTATTGTTATTCGGATTGCAAAAATGCTTTACCAATGACCCTCGTGAATTGAATGTAGAATTTATTCCGGAAATGGTACATTCAGTGGCCTATGACGCATTTGCAGAAAATCCAAATTACCCCAATGGTCAAACCTTGCAAATGCCTGTGAAAGGGACCGTCGCCCGGGGATTCTTGCCGGAATATTCTGATGGTGAACTCACAGAAGAATTAGCCGGAAACATGTTAAAAAGTCCCATTGAAAATTCGGATAAGCATATTGCTCGCGGTGAGTGGGTGTATCGAAATTATTGTCAGGTTTGCCATGGAATGACCGGTTTGGGTGATGGGCCCGTAACAAAGCGGGGTGTTCCGCCACCGCCATCCTTATTGTTAGATAAAGTAAAAAACATGAAAGACGGACAGTTGTATTTCATCATTTCAAACGGGAAGGGGAACATGGCTTCCTATCGCTCGCAAGTGCAAAGAGAAGATCGGTGGAAAGTGATTCAATATTTAAGGACAATGGGGAATTAGAATGAAAATGCTACGAAAACCCATTTTTTCTGACCCCCATAAATCCCCCTATGACAGGGGGATACAATTGGATTTGTGCAAGTTAAATATTAGTGAATTTATTCCGTTTATTTTTCCCTGTAATAGGGGAAATACAAAGCTTGCCTGCCGTAACGCCAGTGCAGGATGGGGGTCAAAATAGTTAAATCTCATGATAGAAGTGAAATGAACATGAATGAAAAAAATACAATTCAATTAACAAATCGTCAAAAGCTTTGGTTAAAATTATTTATGGGCTTGGGTGCGCTGGCTTTTCTAGTGGGTGTTTTTACCGACCCGACTCGTGCTTGGTCTAATTTACTTTTAAACGGATATTTTCTAACGGGAATCGGTTTTTGTGGCATGATGATGGTTGCCATTCATTATGTATCCAATGCCGGTTGGGATGTTGCCATTCGACGCGTGTCGGAAGCCATGTTTTCTGTGCTGCCCTTTGGTTTTGTTGTCATGGCTTTATTGTATTTTGGAATGCACGATATTTATGAATGGTCTCATGAAGACGTGGTTGCCAATGACCCGATTCTTTTAGGGAAATCTGCTTGGCTAAATCCTTTGGGATTTATGATTCGGATGGTTGTTTATTTTGTCTTTTGGATTTGGGTTGGACGTAAAATTATTTCCAAATCCCACGCCATGGATTTAGACGGAAATCCTGCACATACAAAATCAGCAACAGGGTTATCTGCCTTCTGGCTATATATTGGTGGAATAATGTTCATCTTTTCTAGCTTTGATTGGATTATGTCTCTGGAGCCTCATTGGTATAGCACCATTTTTGGACTGTATAATTTTTCTGGAATGTTTACCAGCGGATTGGCATTTACAATCATTGCACTTATTTTTCTACGCCGAACCGGTGTTATGAAAGGTCTAGTCAAAATTGATCATTTATTTGAATTGTCCCGTTATCTTTTCGGATTTGTTACTTTTTGGGTTTATATCTGGTTTTCACAGCACATGCTTATATGGTATGCCAATATCCCGGAAGAAACGGTTTATTATATTAAGCGACATGTGGGTGTTTTCGCTTCACTGACTGTGGTGAATATTTTATTGAATTGGTTTATTCCATTTGCCATTTTATTATTCAGAAAAACGAAGCGAAATGAAAAGAGTTTACTCATTGCCGCATCGCTGGTGTTGGTGGGAAGATGGGTGGATTTATACATGATGATTTTTCCGCCCCATTTGGAATCACCGGTTTTTGGTCTGATGGAAATCGCTATGTTCGCTGGCGCCTTGTCCCTAACGGTTTGGGTGTTTGTAAAGGCTTTTGCGAAAGAAAAAGCTGTGCCAGAGAATGAACCCTTTTTACAAGAAAGTTTACAACTACATACTTAAAATGCCACGAAGGCTTAAATACACAAATGAAAAATAATGAATGAAAAAATGATATTAGAAAAAGCTGAATCCGAAAAGGATTTAAAATATTTATTTTTAATATCTTCGAGCCTTGGTGTCTTTGTGGCCCAAAACCCAATCAACATAAAAGGAGAATAATCCCATGTTAAAACACACACTCATACTCATTCCACTTTTTGGAATGCTCTTTGCTGAAGGGAATCCGCTGAAATTTTCAGGACAAGTTCGCCAACGATTCGAAATGGTAGATAAAGATTTCACGGATACCACTTCATTTAATAGCCAAAACTATCTTCGGACACGCTTTGCCGTTTCTTATGATAATGACGATTACAGCACATTTATTCAGTTGCAGGATTCGCGCATTTTCGGAACGGAAACAAATACATTAAAAGATGGAACGGCTGATGCATTGGACGTTCATCAAGCTTACTTCAAGCTCAAGAATTTGTTTGGAGTGCCATTAACCGCAAAAGTGGGACGGTTCGAAGCTGCTTATGGTCCCCAAAGACTGATGGGAGCTGTGGGTTGGCATAATATCGGCAGAAGTTTTGATGGTGTAATTTTTAATTTGACCAACGATTTTGCCAATGTGGACTTCTTCAACTTTAAGCAAGTAGAAGCAAGCACTGTAAACGACAATGATGATTTTAATGTCCGTGGTGCTTATGCTCATTTAAGTTTGATGGATGGACATAAAACCCAAGCATTTGCTATTCAGGATGGAGACAGAATGACATTTGGTGGATACGGTAAAGGTGTTTTTGCCGGCGTGAGTTACGAATTAGAATTTGCCATGCAAAATGGGACAGAATCGGATGATGTGAATTACGGCGGAATGATGTATGGTTTGAACGCGGGGTATAAAATTGCGGGCATGACCCTATCTGCGGGAGTGGATTTTGTATCCGGTGATGATACAACCACAACGGATGTGAATGAATCGTTCAATACACTTTACGCAACCAACCATAAATATTATGGGTATATGGATTATTTCTTAAACCTTCCGGTTCATACTGGTGGGTTGGGATTGTCTGATATTCATGTAAAAATGTCAGGATTAAAAGTTGCAGGACATGTGGTTAATGTGGCTTATCATATGTTCAATGCTGATCAAAGTGAAGATTCTTTTGGAAATGAATTAGATATTACACTTGTTAAAAAATATGCAGATAATGTAAAAATTGTTGCTGGATATTCCATTTTTATGCCGGGAAAATTGAAAGAAGAAAATGGCGCAAATGCCAGTTTTGCTTATTTAATGACTATTGTAAATTTCTAGATAGTTTTGGATAAATAACACCTAATTAAGGATTAAATAATGAAAAATATGAAAATTACCCTCAACTCTATAATTGGTTTTTCTTTAGTCATATCTTTAGGTATGGCAAAAGATATTCTTCCTAACGAATTATCTGAAGAATCGATCGAATGTTTAGAATGTCATAAATCTGATGATGTGAGCTTGTATCAACAATGGGGAAATAGTAAACATTACGGCGCCAATGTGGGTTGTTATGAATGCCACAAAGCTGAAGAAGGGGATGCGGATGCATTTGAACATAACGATTATCTTATTTCAATTATTGTTTCTCCAAATGATTGTGCTCGTTGCCATGAGAAAGAAGTGGATGAATTTGTGAATTCTCATCACTCAAAAGCGGGTCAAATCATGGGCTCATTGGATAATGTATTGGCAGAAGTGGTGGAAGGAAATCGTGGATTTATTACACCTGGTTTTCCACATGGAAATTCAGCGGCAGCAGTTAATGGTTGTTGGCAATGTCATGGTTCGCAGGTTAAAGTATTAGATGATGGAACATTAGACCCAGCGACGTGGCCAAACTCTGGAATCGGGCGGATTAACCCCGATGGATCTGCAGGCTCATGTTCTGCTTGTCATCAAAGACATGAATTTTCTATTGCGCAAGCACGTCGACCTGAAAATTGTGGGAAATGTCATTTAGGTCCTGACCATCCCCAAAAAGAAATTTATGACGAATCAAAGCATGGTATCAATTTTTATTCGAATGTGGATAAAATGAATTTGGAATCATCCAAATGGGTTGTGGGTGAAGATTATACCGCAGCTCCTACATGTGCCACATGCCATATGTCTGCAACACCTAATCAAGATATTTCACATAATATTGGTCTAAGAATCAAATGGAATAATCGACCTATCCATTCAAAATTATCACATGAAACAGATGAAAAATGGGGACTAGCATCCGCATCCATACATGCCGACACTCGGCGAGAAAATATGGAAGACGTATGCGCTGGTTGTCATAATGATAACTTTACAGACAATTTTTTCATTCAATACGAAGGATTAATTGATCTATATGATCAAAAATTTGCAACACCGGGTGAACAATTATATAATGCAGCTTTACCTTTGTTGCGAAAAGATAGTGAAGGCAATCATATTAAATTTTCAGATCCAATTGATTTTACGTGGTTTGAACTATGGCACCATGAAGGCCGTCGGGCACGCCATGGTGCATCTATGATGGCTCCAGATTATACTCATTGGCATGGCACCTATGATTTAGGAAAAAATTTCTATTCTAAATTTATCCCTGAAATTGAAGAAATTATTGCTCATGGATTAAAGTCTGACGATAGAAAAGATGTAAAAGCTGCAAAGAAACTTCAAAAGTTATTAACTACAATTTTGAATACTGAAAACCACCAATGGTTTTTAGGAAAAATGGATCCAGCTGAAAAAGCAAGACGTAAAGTAGCGGCAGACGAATTTAAAGCACGCTATAAATAAAGGATTTGATTCAAAAGTAAAATAGCAATATTTTAATCTAGCTCTCGTAGCCGAAAAACCTAGATCCGCCACTTAGCGGTCAAGGTTTGACGCCGATACGGTTTTGATGGAAACGTCAAAATTTGCTCCCGATCTCCGGCAAAATGCTGGGGTGAATTGGAAAGAGAATGGAAATAATTCAAAAAACCATCCAACCCTTCGGTGATGCGTCAATTCTATTGGCGCATTCACCCATATTAGATCGATTCGATCGAACCTTCACTTATTTACGCCTTGCGCTTAATGAACAATGTAATTTGCGCTGTATATACTGTATGCCGGAAGAAGGAATTGATTTTCGCAGCGAAGATAAACTACTTTCTACAGAAGAAATATTCAAACTTATTGAATTAACGTCCCAAATGGGTGTTTCCAAAATTCGCTTTACTGGAGGCGAGCCGTTACTTCGAAAAGACCTAACGGAATTGGTTCATTTTGCACATCAATGCAATGGGATAGAATCAGTTCATTTAACTACAAATGGTCTTTTGCTTTCTAAACAAATTGATACGTTGCAAAAAGCAGGATTATCGGGAATTAATATCAGCCTTGACACATTAGACTCTGATAAATTCAAAAAAATTACACGCCGTGATGGTTTAGATTTGGTTTTAAATAGCCTTCAAACATCCATTGATTCATCCATCCAATCTATCAAATTAAATGTGGTTGCCATGCGTGATTTTAATGATGATGAACTCATGGACTTTGTGGCACTTACTAAAGAAAATGATATTACGGTTCGTTTCATTGAACTCATGCCATTTGATTCACACCAAATATGGAAAACTGGGA
>Ga0209776_1000309_pt1 | contig 37319 bp, 36 predicted proteins | sample SaaInlLV_10m_DNA_3_FD_184670 | JGI IMG/M metagenome (GOLD analysis project Ga0209776, IMG submission 184670) | Marine microbial communities from expanding oxygen minimum zones in the Saanich Inlet - Saanich Inlet SI073_LV_165m_DNA (SPAdes) (version 2) | ecosystem: Environmental > Aquatic >...
ATCAAGGGAAAATAATTCCAATATCTAATGAGCTGTCTGAAATAATCTTAAGCTGGTCACTGGCAATTGATCAAGATAGTGGCTACATTCTTAGAAGCTTTAAGCGGAATCTATCTACTAATCCATCTTTAACACCAGCATCAATTAATCATATTTTAAAAAGTCTTCAAAAGAAAGCTGGCCTGAATCAAATTGGAGAACTATCAGGCCACTCATTTAGAGTTGGTGCTGCACTTGACTTATTAAACAAAAATATTCCACTAGAAAAAATTATGCTCAGAGGCGACTGGAAATCAGAAGCTAGTGCCATGAGATATCTTCAAAGCTGGAATGATAGCAACTGGCTGATTATTAACTGACTACAGAAAATCGACAATCTAATTTAACACAACTGCTGCCTTTACTAGTGACTCACACCATCGCGCTTAATAACCTTTAAGAAAGTCATCCATAATATTTTCATATCAAACCAAAATGATTGGCGATCTAAATACTCGGCATCTAAAGCTACCTTATCAGGAATTGACAATTCATCTCTACCATTAACTTGTGCCCAGCCAGTGATACCAGGCAATAATTTATCCACTCCCTTTTTAGTGCGTAAAGCAATTAAATCCTCTTGATTGAATAGCGCAGGACGAGGCCCTACAAAACTCATATCACCCTTTAAAACTGAGAATAATTGTGGAAGCTCATCTAAGCTAGTTGAACGTAAAAAACCACCAATAGGAGATAAATAAACATTTGGATTATCTAATAGGTGAGTCGCTACAGCAGGAGTGTCAATTAACATTGATCTAAACTTAGGCATTTTAAAAATTTTGTTATTTATCCCAACCCTATCGGACCAATATAACGCATTGCCCTTCGATGTTATTTTTACAAGGATAGCTGAAATTATAATAAAAAACCATAATACGAATATCAGAAAAACAGCTAAAGAAAAATCAAAAAATCGTTTCATAGTATTTTACTTAATTTAAAAAAATTATAAAATACGATCAGTGTTAGAGCCTTCCCACTCTTGAAGGACTTTTCGAACATTCTCTTCACGAATATATTTATTTTTAATAATCTCTATATTTTTGTTAGAATTTAACCCTTTATCGGATAAGTTTTTTGCTGCTTTAATTGCACTTACAAGCTTTTCAACATTATTGGAAGGTATTGCAATATTGTTTGAAAAATAAGATAAAACTTTGCAAGCTTGACCACTCCCACCATAAATCACAAATTTTCCAGTATTCAAATACTGATATAATTTAGAAGGTACAGCGCCTGAAAAATTTTCGCTAAGCTGAGCATACAATACATCACTTTCTTGATAAAAATATAATACTTTGTCCCAATCAACTTTTCTATGCAAATTTACATTCTTTAGTCCTTTATTTAAAATCAAACTCTCAATCTTGTAGTATTCTGAACCATAACCAACTATATTAAATTCTATATTTTCAAGAGCTTCAGCGGCCAATATAAGCACTTCAAGATTTTGAGCAATACCTATCTTTCCAATATAGGAAATTACAAAATTATTATTATTTTTTGCAGGTAAAGTTGACAGCTCTTGAAACTGCTTAAAATCTACACCATTATAATACAACAATACATCTATTTTTTTAAGTTTAAAGTACTCCAACTCCGCTTCATTAGTGACTACAATCGAATTAAATAACTTATATGACATATTAAACATAACTCGAAATAATAACTTTGCTAACAATTGTATGCCCTTGTTTGGCAAATACTCCCAAGTCAAATCACGTACATCTAAATACAACATTTTTTCTTTTAAAATAGATGCATTAAATAACAAAAACATCGAAGGTATCGTTATAACCACTACATCTACATCTAGTTTAGCCACTCTTTTCAAAACTTTTCTAGACTCAAACCACTCAAACATGGCTCGCTTTAAAAAAGAACTATATTTATTTCTCTGATAGGGGTTTAGTATGTGTGTAAATAGATTACTATTAAAGCTTTCTATAGACTTTTCATCAGAAGAAACAAGAATAACTTTATTCTTATTGTTGATAGACTCCATAATATACGGAAACAATCGATTTGCTACAGTAGGCTCATCCACTATAGAAAGGTTGGTGACAAAGCAATATGTTTTCATGTTCTTACCAGGATATCTCGAATTTCAATTCTGCACCAAATAGTTAAAAGAGTATTACAGCTACACTCCCAGGGTCTATCACAAAAGTTTGCATATCCATTGTGATTCGCTTCGACTAGCAAATATCTTCCATCTTCGTATTTACTATACTTCATAATCTTTGCTTTTTCCACCTTAAAATTCCGAGAAATTTTTAAGGATAATAAAATGTAAAAAAACTATTTTTAAGACCAAATACCGCGAGTATCTATCACTTGCTTTCCGGATAGTAAGCTTAAATCCATAGATTTAAATGAAGCATGGTCAACCAGTAAAACGATTATATCAGCTCTCTTTATCGCTCCTTCTAAACCAGTAATCTCTATGTTATCACTATCAAAGCCACTTGGTATACGATCAATATTAGGCTCAACCAATAAAATAGAACTAAAACTAATAGATCCAATTTTCCGTGCAATGCTTAAAGCTGGACTTTCACGCAGATCATCAATATCTGGCTTAAAAGCTAGACCTAAGCAAGCAATACTTAACTCGGATGTATCTTTTCCTATAGCTTGAACTGCTTGATTAACCTTATTCAGAACAAAGGGTGGCTTACTATCATTAACTAATCTAGCCGTTCGAATTAATTTTGCTTCATCTGGAGCGGAATCAACAATAAACCATGGGTCAACTGCAATACAATGCCCACCTACGCCAGGACCGGGTTGTAAAATATTAACACGAGGATGTCTATTGGCCAATTTAATCAATTCCCAAACATTAATATCTAACTTATTACAAATTAAAGACAACTCATTTGCAAAAGCAATATTAACATCGCGAAAAGAGTTTTCAACAAGCTTACTTAACTCAGCTGTACGGCAATCTGTAATCAAGCAATCAGCTTCAACAAAAATCTTATATAGCTCACGAGCTCTCTCTGCACACTGGGTAGTAACACCACCAATAATTCTATCATTTTCTACAAGCTCACGCACTACTTGACCTGGTAATACGCGCTCTGGACAGTGTGTCACTGCTATATCTGCTTTAAATTTATCATCTCCAAATTTAGGAAAAGAGAGGTCTGGTCGCTCCTCTCTCATCCATTCCATCATTTTTTCTGTAGCGCCTACAGGAGAAGTGGACTCCAAAATTACAAGGTTACCTCTCTCCAATACTGTAGCAATTGCCTTCGCTGCTGATTTTATATAGGACAGATCAGGCTTATAATTATCTTTAAAAGGTGTTGGCACTGCTACCATAAATACATCTGCTTTTTCCGGCTTCGTAACTGCTTTTAAATAATTATCTTGAACAGCCTTATGAACCAAAATATCTAATTCTGGCTCAACAATATGAATTTTTCCCTGATTAATGGTATCTACAGCATGTTGATTCACATCAACCCCAACTACCTTCACCCCTTTCGATGCTAATACTGCTGCAGTTGGAAGTCCTATATACCCCAACCCTATTATAGATACAATCACACTACACCTCTATTTACTAAAATATCACAAATAATACCGCCAGCCTTTCCATCACCATATGGGTTATGTGCTTTTGACATTTGCATATAAAAATTACTGTCAGTTAACAATCGGTTAACCATTTTTACAATATCATTTTTATTTGTACCAACTAATTTAACCGTTCCAGATTCTACCGCCTCTGGACGCTCCGTAGTATCTCTCATCACTAGAACTGGCTTACCCAAGCTAGGCGCCTCCTCTTGAATACCACCACTATCTGTCAAAATTAAATACGATAAATCCATCAACTTAATAAAAGTTAAATACTCCATTGGCTCAATAAGATGGACATTATTTAAATTGGATAAAATCCTATTCACCGGCTCTCTCACATTAGGATTTAAATGTACAGGGTAAATAATGTGAATATCTGGATTTTCATTTGCGACAACACTTAATGCATGACAAATTTCTTCAAACCCTAATCCAAAATTTTCACGCCTATGTCCTGTTACTAAAATAATACGAGGCATGCCACTTTTTTCTTGCTTCAAAAATGGCATTCTTTTCAAAAGAGTATCTGAAAAATCAACAATTCTTGCTTTTTCCACCATAGAGAGTAAGGCATCAATAACCGTATTACCTGTTACATAAATTTGACTATCTGGTACCTTTTCATCCAGCAAATTTTGACGAGAAATCTTGGTTGGTGCAAAATGCAAAGTAGCAATTCTTGAGGTTATTTGACGATTAAACTCCTCTGGAAAAGGAGAATTGATATCATAGGTTCGCAAACCTGCTTCTACATGACCTACTGGTATTTTCAGATAAAAAGCGGCCATAGCTGTCGCCATAGAAGTGGTTGTATCTCCATGCACCAAAACAACATCTGGCTCTTCAATTTGCAAAACTTTTTTAACTCCTAATAATACATTACTGGTAATGTCAAACAAATCTTGTCCAGGTTGCATAATATCGAGATCATAATCTGGTGTAATCTCAAACAACTCTAAAACTTGATCAAGCATCTGACGATGTTGTGCAGTTACACATATTTTTACATCGAAATTATCGCCCAAGGCGCGTATTACAGGTGCCATTTTAATCGCTTCTGGACGAGTGCCAAATACAGCTAATATTTTTACCATGATATCCTTATTGTTATTTTAGAAGGCAATTTTCCATTATAGTTATATATGAGATGTTTATTATCAATAGAACAGCCAAACTCTGGATAATATTGTGACTCTATTACCTTCAACCCCCCGCCGCCTTCAAAATTAATTTTCACTATGCTTCCACTAATCTCAAGACTAACAGAGTCCCCTTGAACATCGCCAACTACAACACTCGGGTGCAGCGGAAGTACCGATCTAATTTTATGCACCCCTTGACCTATAATACTATCTACAATTTTTATTAAATTGTTAGACACACTCCAGTGACGACAATGAAAAGCCCTTTCTTTTAGTTTTTTATATCCATCATGACAAGCTGAAAATTTAACACTATTACCATCTTCAGACTTTTTTATATCAAATACCTTGGCACGATTTGCCACACGAAACCCACCCCAAACCTCACTAGAATTTTGTTTGTCAATAGTGATAGTTGAGTGTAATTCAGTACTTCTTTGCTTATGTCGATCTACACCCATTTCATAAGTTGATATCCCAGAGTTAACAATCACTCTTTTATCAAATAAGGACAACTCAAAACTCAAGGCATCGGCATGCCCATGTCCAGGAATGTAATCTGGACCAATGTCTGCAACATCAGCAATAATAACCATATTCTCATCTTCTACTCGAATATAGCCAGACTCCTCAAGATGAGTCAATCGATTAACTTGATTGTCTTTAAACACAATACCAAGTCGATCAGAATAGCTGAGTAACTCAACAAAAGATGGTGCTATACCTAAAGCCGAATCATTAAAAAAAGCTATCTCCTTATCTGGATGACACATAACCTTTAACCACTCAAGCATTTGTACAATTTTATTTTCTAAATTATCTGGCAAACTCCAGTTATAAGCTTGGTGGATATTAACTAAATCTAATAAATCTTCTAGGAAAATTGCATGATACATTGGTGATAATTCAAAATTACCGCCATCAGAAAGAACTTGCTCAGAAAGCTCTCTGTCTATAATAGAGACTCCTAATTGAAGCCAATGATCAGCCTCTTCTCCCTTAAAAAATAGCCCGGCGAAGACTAATGCTTTTGCATTTGCAAATAGATGATTTCCTAAAAGGTGACATTCTAAATTTTGACTTAAAAATCTAGTTTGAATAGCAAGCGAATCTAACCACATCTGACTTACATTGTTATTTGAATTCAGATCTAATAAAAACCATTTAATCCAATTAACAATTCGTAAAGAAGATGGGTAAGGCTCCCAGCCATTGCCTAATCCTATTGGGTTATTCTCGATCCAATTTTGAATTAGACTACTATGCCAGATAGTCCTTTGCTCGGAATTGATAGCATTAAGATCGTCAAAATAATGTAGATTATATAGCCACAGCTTATCCTGATCTTTAGCGTTCCAATCTTCTAATGTCTTAAGTGTAAATTCTTTATTCAAAAATTTAAAACTACTCTCACCATATATCCTTTGTGAACACTGTACAACAGGCTTAATCTTGCTACAAGGATATGATTTTTCAGGAATATCAAGCAAGCCCACTTTAGGCTTAATAAATTTACGCTTAACCCTATTCAATATTTGTCCAGCCTTTAAATACTTAACAGTATTAAATAAAAGCTGGATTTTTTTAAACATTAATTACGCAATGAATTAGCAACTTCAATAGATACTCTTGAACTCTCCATTACCTCTTCATAAGATATAGGTGATTCTTTCCCATTAGCAATAGATTCAATAAAAGCTTTAGCGCAAGCCTTTTGCCCTTTATCTTGTTTAAATAGTTTCATTTTCTTAAAACCAGGCCAGCCATACCCTGTAAGCACGCGGTAATTATCCATTTGTAAAACTGCATCATCACAAAAAACTTCTACGCGCTCCTTTGGAAAAGCAGAGCCACCATTAGCCAAATAATGAATCGTTCCAAATGAACCGTCTTCGAAAGAGAGAGTAATGGACGCTTTATCCTCTCTCACTTCGACCCCTGGCACATTACCTATCATGGTGGCAGTAAATCCGTTAATCTTATGACCAATTAGGTGCCTCATAAGATCTATAAAGTGACACCCTTCACCGATAATCCTCCCTCCACCAATCAGAGAATTTTGCACCCAGTGCTCACCAGGAATAGCGCCGGCATTGACAGTCATAATAATAGATTTAGGAGATCTATGACTATCCAGTAACGCTTTCATTTTAACTATATGTGGAGCATAACGACGATTAAACCCAACCATTAGCCTAACAGTATTAGACTTGTTCGCTTCATGATAAGTCTTATCGATAACATTAAACTCATCTAAAGTTAAGGCCAGTGGCTTTTCAACAAATACATTTTTTCCGGACTTGAGTGCATCGATCACCTGTTGTGCATGCGCATCATGTCTTGTCACAATTGATACTGTATTAATTCTATCGTTACTCCACAAATCTTCAACCTCTGTAGAAGCTGTAACAAATTTATTTTTATTACCATGATGCACGCCACTAATACCTCCACTGGTCACCAATGTATTCAATATGGCACCAGCTTCTTTAAATGCAGGAATTAGAGTCCTTGAAGCATAATTTCCAGCACCAATAAATCCTACACAAGGGATAGAAGGGTCGACAACTTTTAGAGATTGAACATTTAACCCAACCTTAGATTTAGTCAAAACCTCTCGACTTTGGCTAGGATAATTTAACACAATGCCTAGCGCATCAGGATTATCTAACAAGCCATAAGCATCGATTGCATTTTCAATATCAAAACGATGTGTAATCACAGATTTAACATCTAATACACCAGATGACATCATATCTAATACTGCTTCAAAGTTACGCTGTTCAGTCCAACGAATAAAGCCAATAGGATAATCATTACCTTCATCCTCATAGAAGGAATCATATCGACCAGGGCCATACGAAGCAGACACTTGGAAAGTAATCTCTTTCTTAAAGAAATCATCCCGACGTAAATTTAGACCAACTACACCAACTAGTACAATCCTGCCACGCTTACGGCACATTTCAGCAGATTGATGTATAACTTCATCAGACTGAGTAGCTGCGGTTATTAATACGCCATCAACGCCACGACCTCTAGAAAACCCTTGCGCAATAATAATAGGATCCTCATCTTTTGAAAGATCAACTGTTTCTGCACCAAACTTTCGCGCTATTTCACATTTATTAGAATCATAATCAATGCCTAACACACGACAACCATTGGCGCGAAGCATCTGCACACATAACAACCCAATCAAACCAAGTCCTGTAACTACAAAACATTCTCCCATAGTGGGTTGAATAAGGCGAATTCCTTGCAATCCAATCGCACCCAATACAGTAAATGAAGCAGATTCATCATCAACATTATCTGGAATCTTCACACATAGATTCTTCGGTACACGAACAACCTCGGCATGATTACCATTAGAAACAACTCTGTCACCAGGCTCAAATCCAGCAACATCGCTTTCTAAAATCACTCCTGCATTACAGTATCCAAGCGGAAGAGGTTGATCTAACTTAGATCTTACTGCATCAACAGTAGTCATTAAACCATCAGTAATAACCTTATTTAAAACCATCTTAACTTTATCTGGTTGTTTCTTGGCTTTACTTAATAGATTAGCCTTTCCAAAGTCAATCAACATGCGTTCAGTGCCAGCAGATACGACTGTTGTGGTGGTGGCTATCAATATATTAGATTTAATATTTTTTGGGCAAGGAACGTCAATCAATGATGTCTCTCCATTTGAAAGGTTTTGTAGTATTTGTTTCATATTATTTATTATTATTTATTATTTTGTTTTTAATCTCTTTATTTGGATAATTGATTAATACTGCCTTATACTTGCCTTTAAACACAAATAAACTGCCTGCCGCACAACCTATAATACTAAATTTATCAATTACTTGGCTTATGTCTTTTAATTCGCCAGCACCGCCTAATATGGTCATTGGTATATTCAATCTACTTTTAATCTTCTCAATTAAATCTATATCATATCCCTTCATTAGTCCATCATTATCAATGGAATTAATTACAACTTCTCCAGCGCCCAGATCCTGAACCCTTTCAACAAGTTCTAAAAAATCTTGCTTAATTTTATTTTTTGCATTGTGTGTGTACACATCATAGCCACCGAACAGCTTTTTCTTCACATCAAAAACAACAACAACGCTTTGACTGCCAACCTCTGTTGATATTTCTTTAACTATATCTAGATTGTTAAACACTGCGGAACTTATCGCTACCTTCTCCACTCCCAAAGAAAGTATTCTTTGTGCTTGGGATGCTGTTTTAATTCCTCCACCATAACATAGAGGCATTCGACATTCATTTGCCAAATTCTCAATCATTTTATAATCGGGCCCTCTATTCTCAACCGTTGCATCAATATCTAAAACAATTAATTCATCAACTTCTTTCTCATTAAAAATCTTAACTGCATTAATAGGGTCGCCAACATATTTAAAATCCTTAAATTTAACAGTTTTTACCAGGCCTTTATTATGCACAAGCAAACAAGGGATTATTCTTGGATACAACATTATAAATTACTAAAATTTATTAGAAGTTGCACACCATTATGATGACTTTTTTCAGGATGAAACTGAACGCCAAAAATATTATCACGGTTGGTAGCACAAGTGAAACGACTTCCATACATAGAAGAAGCGATCGAGTCTCCTTCATTTATAGAATTGAAATAGTAAGAGTGTAAAAAATAAAATCTAGAGCTTACATCTATATCCTTAAATAATAGATTGTCACTCATATGTTCAATTGAATTCCACCCCATGTGTGGAAGTGGATTTCCACCCCCTAATTCTTCTTTTTTAAATTTATTTACTGTTGCTTCAATCCAACCCAAGCCACTAAGGGCACCTTCTTCACTAGACTTTGCCATCATTTGCATGCCAACACAAACACCTAAAATAGGTTTTTTTTTATTTAGCACTAAGTCATTTAAAGTTTCGAGTAACCCAGATTTTTCTAGGCACATCATTGCATGATCAAAAGCGCCAACACCGGGGAGTATTATCTTTTCAACATCTTTGAAGTGCTCTCTGGACTTAATAATTTTATGAGGAATGTCAAGTTGTTTGTAAATATTAGAAAAAGCCTTTATATTTCCCATTCCATAGTCAACAATGCCTATCATCGCTTACCACCTTTCTCCATCCCTAGGGCATGTATAACTTTCGCGCCAAAATTATACAGCCACATTTGATTTTTATAGTCTGTATATTTTTTATTAGGCGCATCTAGATAACCTTGTAGCTCATCTACTGATATTCCTAATTTAGTTGCAATATACTCAAAATCATGTCTGATCGTCTCTTCATCAAAAGCCGGCTTCTTGAGTTTTTCAACTGCCTCATTACGCGTCATTTGACCGGTTACAATTAAACTAGAATACTGCACTTTTCGAGTATCAAATCCGAACTTAGTTGGCAACCAATAGCTTTCATAAAACCTAGTAAATCTAGATTCAAAATGTTTTTGAGCATAACGCTGATAATCCAAATGATCAACAAGAAACTGAGTTGCCTCTTCTTTATGATATGGCATAAAATCCAGAGGTCTAATTAATTGTATTTTTTTAACATATGGCAAATATATCTTATGCCAAAGAATATTGGTTATTGGAAAATTTTTAAGCTTCACCGTTCCGAATCTTTTGTGTATGTCTTTCAATTGACGAGCATCAGATTGATAATACATCCATTCTAAAGGGTTTCTAATACATTCGGTTGAATAATTACCACCTGTCAATATATACTTAACATTGTGCTCTGAGGCAAATTTATACATTGTTGCAAAAAAAGCGTGGTCTTGTGGTGTATCTACATGAGAAACGCCAGACTTAAAAAAAGATAATTGCAAGTCCTTCATCTCTTCCCAATCAATAACTTCTGTATATAAATCCAAATCTAACTTATCAACTATCCTTTCAATGTTATGGACAGCTTGTTGGGAATTCCACCCTGCGTCCACATGAAAAACCAAAGGACGCAAACCTAATTTTTCCTTAGCAAGATATACTAAGTACGAACTATCAATACCACCACTCATACCAATAATACAATCAAAGTCTTTCCCTTCCCCTTCTTTTTTTATCTTATTAGCCATTCGAGAAATTTCATTCCGGCCTTTTTCGCCAGTATTCCAATTAGGTTTTATATCCGTATAAAATGTATTACAATGATCGCAAAATCCTTTGTCATCAAAAACAATCTCAGAATCCGTTGTATCCATTACGCAGTTTTTACAAATAGTTTGCATAAATTATTTTTTAATTAGGAAAAGAAACTTCTGATATTGCCCTTCATCTTTCATCAATCATTTTTCCTATTAAGTGCATTTAACATAATTAACTCCATTTCCTTCATGTTTATCTTGTAATCAAAATATTTATGTGCTGCTGATAATCCGTTATCTGCTAACTGTTGTGCATATTCAGAATCAGTAATAATTTTTTCAATAGCTTTAAATAAATATTCAACATCTTTAATATTTACTCTTGCAATACAATTACACTTATCAAGTAATTCATAGCTCCATTCTAAATCAGAAACCACAATAGGTTTTCTACAAAACATAGCCTCATAAACACTTTTAGGGGAGCTGTCAGAACTAGGGATAGACACAACCACATCAGCGGCATTATAATGCTCTGACATATCTTTATAAGTAAGAAACCCTAACCAAATAATATTATTAATAAGCCTTAACCCTTGAACTTGATTTTTCAGCTGTAAAAAATATTCATCACCAAAAGCAAATGAGAGCATGCATTTTACTTTGTATCCAGATTTGATGAGTTTAGAAATTGCTTCAATAATAACGTCAATGTTGTAAAGAGGTGTAATTGCTCTAGGACTAAATATTAATATTTCATCATCTTTGATACCATATTTTTCTTTCAAATTATTAGACTTGGGCGAAAAAATAGAACTATCCACACCATTTTGAATAATAAAATTATTTTCCTTTTTAGCGCCAACGCTATATCCTTTATTTTGCAACAATATAGAATCTCCAGTTACAACATTTGCTCTACCATAGGATTTATTAGCTAAATACCGATGAATAATACTATTTTGAGCGTGCAAGATAACATCGGAACCCATAGGGGTAAAAACAATTGGAATGTCATTTTTAACAAAAGAAGTTAAATATCCATAATACAATGAATGCGCATGCACAATATCAATATCTAAATCATATATAGTTTGATTAAGTTTTTTAGCATAGCCGTATACAGAAGTAAGCTTATTGAACTGATAAGGTAATTTTTTTTTTATCTTTAAAAAATTGAGTATTTTTCCAGTCCAACTCTCCACCTTGATGATTTTAATACGGTCAAATTCTTGATCGTTTAAATAATCCTCTTTATCAGAAAACAAATAAACCTTATGTTTTTTAGTAAAATACTTAACCCATAAATCTACATGCCAATCTGCAGAACTACCAACAAATAATATATTCACGTCTAAACTAGTCTATCGTTGCAATTCAGATACTGCTGCATCAACAACCTTATCCTCCAATAAATACCAAATAGGTAGGCAGATATGACGCTTAACTATTTCCTGATCATCCCCCCCTAAAGCGTAATCATATACTGGTGATGTTCGTTTTGTGATCTGTGAAAATTCCTCTTCGGGTTTATCTGAGTATGATAATAGTATAAATTTATAAAGATTTGATCTTTGGTTCCCAGATGCTGGATCAATGTAGTTCCAATTATATTTTTCACAAGCTTTAATATATTTATTCGCAATCTGATATTTATTTTGAATAATGGCCTCAGTCTCCTGAATAACAGAATATGTGAGTAATGCGTTAATCTCAGACATTCTTAAATTCACACCAACATCCAATTTTTGCTCAAAACGGTCATACATAACAAATTTTTCCACCATTTGATGTAATTCTTTGTCTTGAGTAACAATAATACCACCCTCACCAACAGGTATGGTTTTTGTAGCATAAAGCGAATAAACACCAGCATCACCAAAAGTTCCGGTGTGCTTTCCATTGAGTGTCGAACCAAGGCTATGCGCACAATCTTCAACTAATGCCACACCTTTGTTTTTACATAGTCGCGCAATTTCTTCAATATCAGGATTAACCCAGCCACCGATATGAGTTAGTAAAAATACACACTCACTAGGCTTATCTAAAGTACCAATAAATTCTTCGACTTGAGTATAAGTTGGCATTAAATAGTCGAGACTACAATCAACATAGCCATTCAACTCCAAGCCTGAAGAAGCCGCCATGGTTCGAACGCCATACATTGTATTGCTTTGTAAAAATACCCTCTTTTTCCCTCTGTATTGCTTTAGTATATTCAAGATTGCAAACACACCAGACCCATTTGAATTAACTGCAAGCGCGCACTGTGCACTAGTATATTCACAAGCCCAGTCTGCTACTTTTGTATTCCACTCCCCTTCTGCCAAATTTCCACTTTCAAATATATCTAAATAGTTGTTATTGAAAAAATCAATTGATTTTTTTGGTAATTTAATCATTCCCATATTTTATTTCCTTGCATTAATTATTATTTCTTTCCATGAGGTTTCTGATATAAGCTCATTTTTAGTGTTTTTCATATGTGACTCTATTGTCTTTGGTGGATTTTTATGATGTGTCTGTCGATAAAATTCAGGCGCCATACTGAAAGCTAAACTAAATTTCCCCAAAACTATAGACCAAATACGGTTACTGTTTTGGTTTATATGATAAAGATAATTTCTGTTCTCTCCCTTCTGAACTAGTTCCTTCTTCAAACCAACATAAGTATCAACAACTCTAATCCCGGGATTCCTCTTTTTATGTTCAGAAATAATATACGATAAATAAGAATCGACATCTTCTTTTCTTTCCATAGTTACTCCGCCGGCCTGACCAATGCCCTCCCCTTTTTTCAAAAGATTTATGCACTTTTTAATATTATAATCCAACTCCACAAAACTCTTTGCATTCTCGGGCACGCCTTCAACCACAGCAATAGGTGCATAACTAGTTTTGATTGGAATGTTTAATAATTTAGAAATCACGTCTGGACTACAAATTACCACATTTTCAGATTGATACGTAGTATCCCCAACCTTTACAGAGGCACCATGATCTTTCTCTATAACATCATCTACTAGTGATCCGGTCAAAACCGTTAGCCCCTTGCCTAAAGCTGCAGACAATATATCTGCGATTAATTCCCTAGAATTCATTGTGATATCTGGACTAGTCTTGCAATAAAAGTCAGAACTATTTCTAATTTGATCAAAAATTTTATTAAACCAATGAGTGAACTTGACTTTCGAATCACCATAGTCTGACCCGGCCCTTCTTCGCAACCAATCATGTTTATCTAATAAATCTATAACATTCATTGAGCGAGATACTAACGATGACCATACTGGGTTATACAAATGCTTTTTGTATCGATACTCTATGTGTTCGTTATTAAACCAACCCGAGCCACTAACACTTGTCCCAGACTCAGTTGGTTTCAGGTTCATTCTTGGAAAGCTATCATAATACTCAAACAGATCATCAGTTGCACCAAGCAAATATCTTAAAGTCAGCAGCCTATCGGGTGCAAGTGAATACAATGAACCGGAATGTAACCATTCATGAAACACTTTACTGGTTTCGGATGACAACTGCTCATTCTTTTCAATTAATAAAACAGACTCTCCACCCCTACAAAGGATCTCAGCAACAGCTATCCCAGAAATACCTCCCCCAACTACAATCCAATTATATTTTTCTTTTTCCATGGAATTTATTCGTCACTTTTAATGTATTGAATCGTTTCTTGGAGACCTTCTCTCAGTTTTGAAAATCTCCTTATTTCAATTGAAAAAAGTTTAACCATTTTCTCTACTGTGCCATCTGATTGCTCAGGGTCGCCCATAGAAAGATCTTGGTATGTTTTATTAACATCTACGCCTACAATATCCATCATTTGATTAGAAAGATGGTCAATAGTTACAGATTCTCCTGTTAATACATTACTTACTTCGCAGATAACACTCTTGGATACAAGGGTAATTGCCTGATAAATAGTATTAACTACATCTTTTACATAAACAAAATCACGAGTTTGGTGTCCACCATTAATTGTAATTTCTCGACCTTCTAATATTCTATCAGCAAAAATAGAAATTACACCAGAATAGGGACTATTAGGATCCTGTCTTGGACCATAAACATTAAAAAATCTCAGACCAATACTTGAGAGTTGATAAAGTTTATAAGCAGTATTTGCATATAATTCCATTGCATACTTGTCAGTAGCATAAGGGCTTAATAAATCGATTTTTTTACTTTCATCATCGCCCAACGGTAAATTACCATAAACAGCAGAGGATGATGCATAAATAAAAGGGATTTTTCTTACTCTACAATAGTCAATAACATTAATTGTACCGAGTAGATTAGAAGATGAACTATCAGCGAAGTTTGTAATCGACAAGGGTACAGAGGGCTGGGCTGCCAAGTGCACTATTGCATCAATATCAGATACTTTATCAAAATCAAACCACTCTATTTTTTCTTTATAAAACTCTATTTTATCAAAAATAGAAGATAAGTTTGATTTATGACCTGTGCTCAAATCATCAACGATAACGATTTTATGCTTTTTTAGCAAGAGATAATCGCACAAATTTGAACCAATGAAACCAGCACCACCAGTTATTAATATTTTCATATTTTTTGTTTTCCCGAAACCATGGATAATCTATAGTAAAAAGCAATTATATATGCAAAACATATCGATAAATATGGATGCATAGTTGTATTTACAACCATCCCTCCAATAAATACCACTATCGCTAATGAAATTCCAATATCTGGATATTTAACTCCTATTTTTTTCAGTCTGTAAAAAATAACCCCATAGAAATAAAAAAAACCGATCAAACCAAGTGAGTTAAAAACCTCAAGAAATTGGCTATGCATATCATCAGAAAATCCCCTAGAACTCTGTACGAATGGAAATAGAAATTCTACCCAATTCAAGCCATCAATATAACTTCTTATGCCATACACTCTAGATTCAAAATTACCACTTAACATACCTATTTCATAAAACTCATATATAAAGAGATAATAAATTGGAATTATGCTAATTAACAAGGTCAATACCAAACTATACAATGCATGCTTCAAATAATTTAAGCAAAAAAAGCTCCATACAAGTAAAAAAAACATTAGCAAAGTGGCTGTAGTATTAGCACTCGATAATGCCACACTCAATGATAATAAATACACTGAAAATTTAAAAACTTGTCTTAAATTTGATTGCATAAAAGCGCCAGATAGAACGACAAATATAAATGCGTAATACTGTTCATAATTATAAACAGTAAAGCTATCAAATAAAAATACACTCCTTTCAAGAAATGCATCACTGAAAACTGTAATTACTAAAATAATACCTAATGGATACAAAATGTATTTTCTCACTACTAATGAATGATCTTGATTCAAAGTAAACACTTGAAAGAAGTATCTATCAAATAATTCAAGTAAAAATAAGAACATTATTAGCAACAATGTAACTCTGAGCAAAGATGGATTAATCTGCTCATTAAATAAAAAATTAATTACAATGCACAGAATGGAATACAAAAAAAATAAAAATAAATTTCTAATGCTTGTATTTTTACTACTCCATAAAATAACATCTTTTTTAAACAATAATATACTTATCAATAAGAGCGAAACAGGCGTTGTATACAAATATTCTGAATGAATACCGCCCACTCTATTAAAAACAAAGCTTCCATTACTTGAAAATGATAAAAAAACCGGAAGAAAGATCGCTAATGAAAATATTGAAAATTTACTGTTTATAACCATTTTTTTAAAAGCCTAACAAAAAGAATTCCTAATACTTTGTGCTTGATTGATAAATACAAAGCTTTGAGAACTTTATTATCTTTCAGGTGTGCAACTACAAGTTGAGCGTATTGATACTTCAACCCTATAATGGCACATCGATCAGGAAGAAATGATGCAACAGAATCAATACTTTCTTTAGCGCCAATAATATATTGAGAATGTGATAAATTTCCAGAATGTTCTCGATATTTACACAGCACCTCATCAATAGAAATCACTTTATAATTGTATGAAAGTTTTAGGAATACATGATAGTCTGTAGAATTTTTATAATGAACCGGAAACCCTCCAATGTCGTCATACTTTTGTCGACAAACAAGGGTAGAAACAAAGGGTATAAAATTTTCTTTTACTAACTCATCAAAAACATTACTCCCTGAAGGGAGCTCTTCTCTTGGCGGTATCTTCCCTAGTAATTCATTCGTTCCGGAAATAATCTCGCACCTACTATAAACCAAACCGATGTTATGCTGACCATTAATAACGCCGACCTGCCTTTCAAGCTTAATATCTTCCCATAAGTCATCGCAATCTAAAAAAGCAAGATACTCTCCATTTGCTTTATCAATTGCACTTACTCTTGCCCTTCCTAATGGAGTGTTATTTTTAGTATGAAAATACTTAACTTTACTGTCATACGATTGAGCTATTTTGGCACTATCATCAGTAGATGCGTTATCCCAAAATATAATCTCCCAATTAGTATATGTTTGTGAGTACACTGAATCGATCGCTTCTTGAAGATACCTTTCTCCATTATAGCAATTCATAATTACAGAAACCAAGGGGGTATTACTAGCGCCTTGCATACTGATCAATAACCTTCTTAAGTCCATCAACTAAATTAACTTTAGGAGACCAGCCTAACATCCTATTAGCTTTCGATATATCTGCAAATAATTTCATGTTTTCACCAACTCTGTATGGCACTAATCCAAATTGTGGTTTCCCAGACCCAATCAATGATTTAATTAAAGAAATTACATCCTTAATAGAAACTGAGACTCCTGATGCTATATTAATCACTTCGCCATGTGCATTATTATTACTCAATGCTAAGAATATCGCATTGGATATGTCATCTATATGGCAAAAGTCTCTTAACTGCTCACCAGCAGACACAGGAAACTTATTATTATTGATACACCCTTGAATAATTTGTGGAATAAACCTATTATCATCTTGCCCAACTCCGTACACAAGGAATGGGCGAAGAATTACTACTGGAAAACCTTCTGTTCTATATAACATCTGTAAAAAATGGGTGGCTGCCGATTTAGCAAAAGAATAGGGGGATATTGGCATCTCTCTTTGGTTTTCATTTTGAGGTGCAACACTACCTCCATATTCATCACTACTACCAACCTGAATAAAGCTTTGTAGATTGGTTTTATTGATGCAGCTCACTAAATTTACAGTGCCATTGAAGTGCACCTTGAGAACCTCACTACCGCCATCAAAGTAACTCGCATGGTTAACATATCCACCCAGATTTAATACATAATGAAAGTGCTTGTCTTTTAACTCTAACAACAGGTCTTCTTTCTTAGTAATATCTACTGCAATATATTCAACACCTTTAAGTTGCTTAGATGACGGGCAATTATTTTTAGAAATGATTGATACTTGGAATCCACGATTTACAGCCTCTTTTGCTACATTTACACCGATAAACCCGGTGCCCCCTATAATCAATAACTTACCACTGCTTGAGTTGCTATTCTTTCTCATAATTCATCACAATCACACTATCGCCTTAAGTTTCATTCCAATTATAATCAAAGCCGTACATATCAACGTTTTCACTTTCATTTGTATTGTGTTCGATGCTTGCCAAATTAAGCAGCATATTCTCAGCAGACACACCCTTAAAGGCAAGCCATAAACCAGGCTCCACTGTCAACCTTTGGTAGTTATTTTTTGATAGCTTAACGCTATAAAAGCTGTTGTCATCATAAACCACAAATTTAATCTCACCTGTCACAACAACTAAATTCAATGTCATTTCAGTATGCTTTTTCCAGCCTTTAACCTCGCCCTGATTAACGGTTGAGAAATAAGCCTCCCCAAATCCAAAAAACCCATCATCGCTTGCCTTCATGGCGTGAAAAATATCACCCTTAGGGTGCGTGATTTTCTTTAATGGTGTTAAGGTTACGCCGTCCATTTAAGTGATTTAGACTTGGCAATATTTTCATATTCACTAATCTGCTGAATTGTTTTAGCCATCATATCTTCATTATCTTGATAATGATCGTAATACCATTCGGAAGTAAATTTAATGGTATCTTGGTAGTCTAATGTCGCCTGCCATTTCAATGATGCAAGTGCTTTGTCGCAATTAAGTTTCAGCAATCCGGCCTCATAAAACGGAATATTGTCTGTTATGGTAAATGCATCGGACGCATCATCAAAATGCCAATATTTACTCAAGTCTTCCAACAGCTCTACAACAGTATGATTTTGTTCTGCACGAGGTCCAAAATTAAAACCTTCGCCGCTCAAACCTTTATCATTGCAAAGTGCTTGCCCTAAATTTAAGTATCCACTAAGCGGTTCCAAAACATGTTGCCAAGGACGTGTTGCTTCTGGACTTCTTATTTCGACACTTTCAGATTTACTCCAAGCCTCAACACTATCCACGACAATTCTATCTTGCGCCCAATCACCGCCGCCAATCACATTGCCTGCTCTGACAACTGCCAAGCGCACATTAGATTCTTTTGACTTGAAAAATGAGTGATAGTAAGACTTAAATATTAACTCTGCTGCGCCCTTAGAGCCACTGTAAATATCTTTACCACCCATCGGGTCATTCTCTTTGTAACCCCAAACCTGTTCAACATTATCATAGGCTTTATCGCTAGTAATAATAATAGCCGTGCATTGATGATTTGAAATTCGTAACGCTTCCAATAGATTGGTCGTACCCATCACATTTGATGAAACAGTTTCTAATGGGTCGCTATAAGAAGTGGATACAATTGCCTGGGCTGCTAAATGAAAAACAAAATCTGGCTTTTCATCTGAAACAACCTGACTAAGAAGTTCAAAATCACGAACATCAACATTACAATGTTGAATCTTGTCAGATATCTTTAATATATCAAACATTGATGGCTGAGTCGGAACATCTTTAGAAACGCCAATTACATTGGCGCCCAAGTTTAGCAACCATGTTGTTAACCATGTGCCTTTGAAGCCGGTATGCCCTGTTACTAGTACCTTTTTTCCTTGGTAAATATTGTCAAACATTACTTATCCCAAACCATCCAAGGTGCATTTTGATTTTCACACATATCATTAAGCTTAATTTTATCCCTTAGAGAATCCATCGGCATCCAAAAGTCATTATGCTTATAAGTATAAATTTCCCCATCTTTGGCAAGATTTCTAAGTGGCTCTTGCTCAAGAACAGCATCATCCCCTTGTGGGATATAATCTAATACCTCTGGCTGACAAACAAAGTAACCTGCATTGATCCAAGAGCCGTCTCCTTTTGGTTTTTCTTTAAATGCCACCACCTTGTCATTCTCATCAATATCAAGCGCACCAAATCTACCGTCTGGTTGCGCAGAAGTCATTGTCATTAACCTGCCATGCTGCTTATGGAAGTCAAGCGTTGCTTGAATATTAATATCAGCTACGCCATCACCATAAGTCAATAAAAATGGTTTATTACCAATATGATCTTTTGCTTTTTTAACTCTTGCACCAGTCATTGCATTCAAGCCAGTATCAAGCAAGGTCACCCTCCATGGCTCACTAGAGTTATTATGCACTTCCATATCTCCACTTGACATATCAATCGTCACGTCACTCTGATGCAAGAAATAATTAGCGAAGTATTCTTTAATGTAATAACCCTTATATCCAAGCAAGATAACAAACTCATTAACCCCATGATGAGAATAAGTTTTCATAATATGCCACAATATCGGCTTGCCACCCACCTCCACCATTGGCTTCGGCTTAATATCAGTTTCTTCGCTAAGGCGTGTTCCAAAACCGCCTGCAAGTATTAGTGCTTTCATATTTTTATGTGTGCGTTAATAATCTTAAAATTTCTAATATCTTTATTTTTTCCATTTTGTTTGATAAAATTTTCATCATCAACCTTGTCGTAATAAATTCTTAGCCTCTTTATACCATACATATTCTTGTTTTGGTATTCTCCAGTCTTCGCCATACGTAAATTTCAAAACTTCTTCAGGCTCAACTGGCACAACAACATCCACACTTAAGAAGTTCATTACCTTGCATTTCATTAACTCCATTGGGTAGCTATAACCAATGAAGTCAAGTTTTTGATACAAATTTTTATGTAGCTTACTCTTGAATGTTTTTGGCAAAATAAATTTAACAAAAATTAGTGGGATAGTTAACAATAATTTAATAAGCTTTATAGTTTTTCCATTACTAGACTCAATAGCTTTACTTATGTCCATATCAGTAGCAATAAAATTTACAGCAAAATAATAAAACTTAAGAAAAATACTTTCAGGTATCGCAACCCATTTGATGTATGCCTTGTCTACATCTCTGCTATAAAAATTAATATCTACTCTTTTATCAACTGCAGCAAAATGCAAACTGTTTATTTCTTCTGGCACAACCTCTTGTTTAAAGCGCTCGTCCGCAGAAAATATTTTTAATATCTCTTCTTTGGAGCATTCATCATCCCACACTGCAAAGTCAATATCATGGTCCCATGGTAAAAGTCTATTTTCACGAATGATGCCCAGTAATGTGCCATGACAAATCCAGTAATTGATATTGTTATTCGTTAAAATTTCAACAGCTATTTTAAAAATAGCATCATCTTTATCTGCGTCTATCATTTTTGTAAAATAATTCTCATTAACACTGGATTGTCATTCTTGTAAATTGACAAATTATCTTCCTCAGTAAAATACAACTCTTTAAAGCCTAAATCTGAAACCTGCTCTCGAAATACTTTAGAGTTAATAAATCGCCTCTTATGACTATCGGTAATAAATGTGTTTTCTCCACAAGCCTCACCAACACCGCACAAAGAATCCTTAGTTGTCCTAACTTCAATACAAAACAAACCGCCACTACTTAAAGCGTTATAAACATTTGGTAATAATAGCACTTCATCGTCTTTCGTAATAGAGTGTATAGTGAACCTTGAATAAAAGGCGTCTATTTTTTCATACTGAGTGTAGTCTTCTTGAACAAAATCTAGCGCCTTAGGATGTAAATACTGGCCAACTTCGGCATCAAGGCTTTGCTTCTCAATATCAATTGCAGTAGTACTTTGATCAATAGCAATGACATTGTGATTGTGATGGGCAAGAAAAATTGCGTCTCTGCCATTGCCTGATCCCAGCTCTACAATATTTAAGCTTCTTTCGGTAAAAAAACTATCTAAGCAAAATTGTGCAAAACTACTACACTTGCTAATGCCCTTATCTTTACCGTGTCGTTGATAATAAATATTCCAGTATTTTTTATCCATTAAACCTACTCTTTATAAACCTTAAATACAAAATACACTCCAGCAATATACATAATAATTGCCCTTAAGATTATGAAGGCTGATATAACTAATAGTAATATCGATAAATCATAATTAAAAATAAAATCTACCGTCAGTATAAGTAATAATGAATCAATACTTCGAGCCCTATCATCTAATAATGACACATACCGAAGATACCATTTTTTTAAATTACTATCACGATTGCCCTCACGACGAATATCATTCTCATACACCCCATCTCTGATTTTATCCTTGGTTATATCTAGCACCACTCCCACATATTGAGAATCGGAATACAATCGAAAATCAGTTGCTAATAACGTAAATGACAATACTGGAAACAAAAACATTAGTTCAGGAAAGTAGCCAAGTGTATAGTAAATAAAAACTATTCTAAAAGCGGCATCGCTTACATATGCACCATAACTATCAAAGACATGTCCTATAAATGAAGTCTTATTTAAACGCCTTGCCAAGGTGCCATCAGAACAATCTAATGTACCTTTAGTAAAAACCATAAATATACCAATATAAAACAACGTCTCTTGAGAGCTATGCAATAAAAATGCCCCCATCACACCAGTTAACGCATATAGGAAAGTAATAAAATTTGGTGATTTAATGATTTTTTGTGTAATAAACAAAAACAACGAAGCTGTTTCCATATAATAAATACCCTTAAACAATGTATAGGGTGATTTAACGTTCCATAAATGTCCCCAACGCGTTAATTGGACGTTATACATTTCTTTTCTAATTTTTTTGTATTTCTCCATGTTTTTTTATATTCCCCTTTTAATTTAAAGTATTTTAGTCAACTCTTTAACTAAAATTTGTTTATTAATATTAAGTGGGTGGTTTTTTAGCCTTTCAATGTTAACCGAATCAACAATCAACTCTAAGTCTTGTTGCTTAACACCTAGTTTAGACAGATTTACCTCTAGACCACTTGTTTTCATTAAATCACGCCAATACTGATCAAAATTTATAACGTCAATATTTAACATATCTGCAATATTTTTCATTACTTGTTTTAACTTATCATCCCCTAAACTAGCATTAATTTTTCCTACAAACCCTAACGTCAAAGCAACAGCGTGTCCGTGTGGAATATCATATCTACTTGTCAGAAAATAAGACAAAGCATGTGGTAACGTGGTTTTTGATTCATTAATTGCCATGCCCGACAGGTATGCAGCATTTACCATATACTTGGTAGTTTCTTTATCATTTTTTAAATAGTTTTGTATATTCTGACTAATTAGAGTAATGGATTTTTCAGCATTCTCTCTACTAGATGGGGTAGAATCAACTGACCAAAAGGACTCAATAGCCTGAGAAAAAGCATCGAACACGGTGCAAGCCTTAAGATAGTCTGGCATTTTTTGAACTAGTGAAGAATCTGCAATTACGTAATCTGGCAATAGGTGTTCACTAACAACTGAATATTTTTCCTCTTGAAGATATACGACACTAAAGCTAGTTGCCTCACTACCTGTACCTGCAGTAGTCGGCATCACCAATAATGGCAAAAATTTATCAGCTATCGTCTCATTTCCTTTAATAACACTTTCGTAGTTATGAGTAGACAATGCCACTGTACTAATTAACTTTGCAGCATCAATAATTCTACCGCCTCCAATAGCAATTACCATATCTGAATTGCATTGTCTTAGTTGCTCACATCCATCAACTATAGTTTCCAAATTAGAATCAGACACAATAAAGAATTCCGTATTAATTCCTTGTATATAAGGTTCTATTAGGGTCTTTATGGATGAAAAGGCATTATTACCAACAACTATAAAAATATTTTTTATTTGTAAATCAGTCAAAATATCAGTCAATACTGACAAGCCTTGATTTATAAATGCTTTTTGCATTTATTTAGTGCCGGGTATAAATTCTAAGATCTCCTTAATGGGCATACAATCTGGCTCAGCTTCTAAACTTCTGCCATTCTCTAGGACAGATTTAGCAACCTTTAACATTGCAGGATAAGCAGCTCTCAACATGTGATTAGCAGTAACAACAACATTAACACCCATATCAATAAATTCTTCCACTGTGACAGCGTTGAAGCTTGTAGGCACCACCACTACAGGTGTATTTTGGTCTTCCGCTCTAAACTTTTGCATAAATTCTATAATCTCTGCTGGATCTTTGTGTCTAGAATGGATCATAATTCCATCAGCACCCGCCTTAATATAGGCATCTGCACGAATTAATGCATCATCCATTCCAGCCTCAAGAATTAATGATTCAATACGTGCAACGATCATAAAATCATCGCTAAGTTGAGCTGCTTTACCTCGAGCAATTTTGTCACAAAAGTTTTCAATACAGTCTTGTGTTTGTTTAACATCATTGCCAAATAATGAGTTCTTTTTAAGGCCTGTTTTATCTTCAATAACAACCGCACTAACACCAGCTCGCTCCAAACTACGTACAGTGAATTCAAAATGTTCAGTTTTACCACCAGTGTCTGCATCAAAAATCATTGGTTTAGTGGTTACTTCAAACATATCATTCACTGCATTTATGCGAGAAGTCATATCAATAGCTTCAATGTCGGGCTTACCCTTGGCCGTTGAATCTGTCAAAGAACTAGACCAAACACCGTCGAAGCAAACATTTTCACTATTCCTTTCAACAACTGTATTTTCTGCGATTAAAGCACTTAGTGCATTATGCGCCTCCAAGATACGAACAATTGGCTTGGCATGTATTAGTCTTCTAAGTCTGGCTCTTCTTACATCAACCGTTGTACCAATTTCTGCCAAAGATTTGTTTAATTGCGTTGATGATATTCCGTGCGTGTATGCAATTTCAATTAATTCACCACCCCAATTAGCAAGAACGTCCATCACTTGCTGTCTTGTTTTAATCTGAACTCCTTCTTTCCAATCATCGCCATGAACTACAAAGTCAGGTTTAATCTCCTTAAGATTGGGCCTGTAATCCAAAGTATCTTGAGCAATAACTTTTGTTACACCTTTGATATTTTCAACCACTTCCTTTCTTTGTTCAAAGGACATAAAAGGAAGTCTTTTATAACTTGCTATTGCCTTGTCAGTAAGTAATCCAACTGTCACCTCGCCTAGTTTTGAAGCTTCTTTTAAGATGTTAATATGCCCTGGATGCATTAAATCTGCACTCATACCAACATAAACTTTTTTACTCATGATAACTTTCCATAATAAATTCCATTAAATTTTCTTTATTCTCTTTTGGCGTTGTAGTAGGCCTACCCAAATCTTTACGAAAGCCTTTTTTTACTTTTACTTCTACTTCTACTTCTACTTCTACTTCTACTTCTAAAAACACTTCACCTTCAAACGCCTTTAAATCTTCAATACATTTTACAACTTCATTATTTGTTTCTGCCTGCAAAATCAAATCATACCCACAGGCTTTCGCAATACTTTGAAAATCAGTAGTGTATCCATAAGCAGCCCGATATCAATAAAATGGTTTTGCTGTGAACGTTAACGGGACAGCAGTGATTTTCAATAATTATTATGTCTGTTTATGTAATGTGGTCTCATCGGCAGAATCGCCATATTTATATTTAAATCTTTGCGGGTCCTTTTCGAGCAACATATTATTTGCCATTAGGTTAGTTTCAGAAACAAATTTTTCGAATTCTTCTGCGCTCGTAAATCCATCAACTTTTATCAATGAAGATCTATACATTAAGTCATTAATATCAGTACCTTCCCAAAACAGATCATTTCTTATTACTTGCCGATAAATTGGCGTACCAGGCAGAGGACTTAAGATTGCAAACGAAAAACTATCTGCACCAGATTTCATAGCAAAGTTAATTGTTTCTTGCATATTTTCATAAGTTTCTCCTGGGAACCCTAATACCCAGAAAGTATGTACTAGCATTCCAGACTTTTTTGCATTTTCAATTGCAGGCCTTATAGAATCAATATTAAGCTTTTTCTTAACAATATTATCCATTACGTCTTGAACACCAGTTTCACAGGCCAAAGTAATTTGGTAACAACCAGAGTCGTGCATTGCTTTGAACATCTCAGGTTGTTTCGAAGCATGGTAGTTCACTTTGACGCCGTTCGGAGTACACCATGGTAGGCCGATTTTTTCCAACTCAGAACAAAGATCAAGCAAATTATTACAACGTGCTGTAATTGTGTCATCTTCAAATTGCAATTCACCGATATTATAATCTCTGCACGCATTCTTAATCTCGGTAATAATATGTTCCGTTGAGCGCCAACGAACTTTTGCACCCCACATATCTGGAGTTGTACAAAACGTGCATTTCTCTGGACATCCCCTTGAAGCCATAACACTTAACACTCTTTTCGACCTGGATTTAGGCGAATGAAATGCACCAATATCAAAATAACCTTCCATATTAACTAGATCTCTAGCAGGAAAAGGTAATCCATCCAGATTTGATATCGTGTCTGGTGTGTCAGCAATATATATTTTATTTTCAATATGATTTTTAAATACAAGTCCTCTAATGTCTGTCAAATCCATTTTATTTACTAGAGAAGTAACAAGTTTAGGGAATTCATAATCAACCTCGCCATACATAGCATAATCAATATTTTTGTCGTCCAAGTCGATAAGCTGTGCAGGAAATAAAGGATCTAATGATGTCTTTGATAATTTATAATCCCTTATAGCACTCGAGATATGATTTCCGCCAAGCACAACTGTAATATTTCTATTTACTTTTTTTATAATGGATGCAATATTATGTGCGGATTCCATTAAATTGGAAAATAATGCTGATATTCCTACTATATCTGGTGAAAAATCTGAAATTAGTGTGATGAGTTCTTCTTCTGATTGACCGATCATAACCATACTTCTATTTATGGGTATACGATTATTCCAGCCCTCTAAAGCAGCATCATGTACCTTTACATGGTGCCCCTGATCTCTCATCACTGCTGCTGAAAGCATTAAGCCTAGTGGTGGCTGTATTCTATTTAACCCATTTTCCATACCCTTCAAATTAGGACTCAATAGTAGTACTCGTGCTTTTTTACTCATGATAGCTTTCCTTAATAAATCCCATTAAATTTTGTTTATTCTCTTTTGGTGTTGTAGTGGGCCTACCCAAATCTTTACGAAAGCCTTTCTTTACTTTTACCTCTAAAAACACTTTACCTTCAAGCGCCTTTAAATCCTCAATATATTTTACAATTTCTTCATTTGTTTCTGCCTGTAAAACCAGATTATATCCACTTGCTTTGGCAATGCTTTGAAAATCTGTAGTGTAGCCAACTGTAGGCTGACCCCCAACAGAATCATGAGCGCCATTATTAAAAATAATATGTTTAAAATTATCGCACTCTATATTGCCATTTATTGCCATAGAGCCCATATGCATTAAAGCGGCCCCATCACCATCAAGACAAAAAACTCTTCTATTTGGCTTTTGCAGAGCAATTCCTAATGCAATTTGGTTAGCATGCCCCATGCCACCAACGGTTAAAAAATCTTTTTCATGTCCTTGTTTTAATTCTTCTCTATATTCGAATAACTCTCTTGAGGCAACACCTGTGGTAGTTACAATAATGTCACTATCATTTAAATTATCAACAATAATTTTAATTGCATCCTCTCTAAATAGAGGCAAATTAGCCGTCTCATCTTTTTTAAGTTTATATTCAGAAAAGCTACCTTTTTTCACAACAATTGCATAAGGTGCATTGTTTTTTAATGCTTCCTTACTCGCTTTCTTTATTATTTCTTTAGCTTGTTCATCACTTGTATCTATAGACAAAACTTTATATGGTACTTCCATCACTTCTAACATCTCAAGTGTTACTCTGCCTTGTTTTTTATGCTGGGGCTCATCTTTGACATTAGGCTCACCTCTCCAGCCAATCATTAGTAACATCGGAACAGAGTACACATCAGTATCTGCTAAAGATAACAAAGGGTTGACAATATTGCCGAGTCCAGAATTTTGCATATAAATTAATGGTAATTTACCACTCGCTAAATAATAACCAATACCAAGCGCCAGAGCATTGCCCTCATTAGCGGCAATAATATGATTTTTAGAATCTACATTATCCGAAATATAGGCACAAATATTCTTTAAAAGAGAATCTGGTACACCTGAGAAAAAACCGATATCGTACTTAATTAAATTTTTGAAAAAGGATTGAGTATTGATCATATTTTTATATTTTTATATTTTTATATTTTTATATTTTTATATTTTTTAAATATTCTCCTAGTTTTAAAGACATCGCAATAATTGTGTAGGTTGGATTAACAACTGATGAGGTGGTAAATACTGAGCTACCAGCTATATACAAGTTTGATATTCCAAAAACCTTACAATTTTTGTTAACCACACCAGTTTTAAAGCCATCTGACATTCTAGTTGTCCCAATGTGATGATTGACTGGATCATTTATTTTATATGATTCTCCAGTTAGTAGCTCATTTTTAAATCTAATTCTACCTGTATTCAATGCGCCAAGCTCACAAGCCATTGCCTCAACAGATTTAATGACTGTATTCTTCTCGATCTCACTAATATCGTCCCAATACATGTTAATTTTTGGAATTCCTAAAATATCATTAGTCTTATGCAGACTTAAATTATTTGATAGTCTGGGAGGCTGCTCGAGTGCAACGGTCAAGTTCCAAAGTTTAGACGAATATTTCCCGTTTATTCTACAGGCAGTCTTTTTTACACTCGATACAAAATTAAAGTTACCAACAAGCTTGTCAAATTCAGTAAATACTCTGCCTGATATATAAGTGCTAGGATTAGCCAAATCTCTATATTGTGAGATGGAAAGCATGTGTCTCAAAACTTTTTGTTTTGATCTTTGTTTTGGAGACATTTCAAATTGCACAATATAGTCATCATTATATTTTTCTTCTTCAATACACTGGTCAGGTGATGACTTATGAATTTCACCCACATTAGCCACACCCGGATGACTCATAAAGCAAGAGCCCACAAATCCACTGTCATTTCCTATTCCATTCTTATAATAATCATTTGATGCTAGCAATATTCTAGGATTCTCTAAAGCGCCACAAGCCAATACAAATATCTTTGCTTTAATAGTGGCCTTGTTGCCGTTTAAGTCAGCAATTGAAGCACTCTGAATGTCTTTTCCTGAACTGTTTAGATTCAATTTAGTAACAGTCGAATGAAAAATAATATCAGTATTTAAAGAAGACTCAAAATCTTTCTTATACTTTTCGCCAAAGTCTCTATTTTTTACATTAGAAACTTGAAAGACGCCCCCTGATAGAAAAGAATCATCTCTGTTAAATTCTTTAAAACTTATCCCATCAAAAGTATCTTGAAAATAATCTTTACTATAAAATTTTTTATAAGATATCCCAAGCATCTTTGCAGCTTGTTTGTAATATTTTTTTAAATCGTCTAAAGAAATCGGCCAACCGCTCAAAGGGATAAAAGATTTCTTATCAAATTCGTCGCTCTTAAATGGGCTGCAATAACCTGCCCATAATTTACTGGTACCGCCAAAACATCTTATTCTAGATGCGTCAAGCGACAAGAAACTTGGTCCAGAATTCTCTCCTTTGTTTAATTGCTGATATTTAGGCTCTGGAAGCATACCACCCGATTCAAGCATCACAATACGATGATCTGTATCCAATAATTGTTTGGCCACACTGATACCTGCAGGGCCTGTACCAACAATACATATGTCATATGTTAAAGTAGACTCAGAAGAAATATCTTTTAAATCTTTAAACATGCTTCTTTCTAAGTGTTAACACCTTAGACTCTGTTTCTGAAACAATCCAGCCATTCATTAACTGAATCTTTCCTAATTGGTATTCGTCCTTAATCATTTGATCAACAACAGCAATAGTCTTGACCACACCTAAACTGGCCAGCATTGAAAGTAACTTTTCTTCAAATAAAAAAATCTGAATGTTGGTATTTAATATACCCTCTATAGGAATAGCACTTTCATAATTAGAGAAAAATGATTCAATATCATCAGCTACTACTGTGTGTGTTTTCCAATAAAGAAGCCCTGACACTGAAAGCAGCCCTGAAAGTATAAATGCTCTTCTACTAACCTTCATAAATAAAATTAGAATGACAAGTAGTCAGTCTATTGACACCTTAATTGTTATTTTCTTAATTGTCTGAGGAAGCTCCACACAATGTTGTGGGGAATGTCCATCATTTTCAAACATAATAGCAAATACTCTATTACCTATATCCACATGTGTGGATTGTGCGTGTGGATTAACAAAAATAGTACGGTCTTTTTTCTTGTCGTATGGAATCTTTATATCCATATCAGCTATAGGAGACCAAAAAACCCGTTCAGTACCAATGACAGGGCACTGAATATCAACAACATGTTTATGTGACTCAAACTCAAGACTGTTATTACACACTGTTCCATATTCCTCAACAATCGCCTTTACACGATTATTGATAGTATAAACCCCTAGCTCTATATCAGAATCTACACCCTTAAGAAATGCAAGCCCTGAATATATATCATCAGATAGTTCTCTATATAAATTTATATTATCTAACGTATCAATAATCATTATGTACCGCTTCTCTAGTCTACTTCCTTAAGAATACTCTGTAATGATCGCCCAACAACAAATCATTTAAAGTGTCCTGGATATTTATAATTTTGTCTGTTATCTTAGTATCAAACTCTTCTAACAATATGGTCTGAACATCAAGTCCATTTGACTCTATGTATTCTATCTTTAAACTAAAATTTTCGGCAATTTGTCTAATAACCTCTCTTGAGAAAAAAATATTATGACGCCCACTTTCTATATATCTTGTTGGAGAAAAATTGTATTTTTTCAAATATTCACTAATAAAACAATCAGCAGAAGGCACTTCAAAAACAATTATGCCATCTTTACTTAACAACCCTTTTGCTTTCTTAATTGTAGAAATAGGGTCTGACATATGCTCAAGCACACCCCACAATGTAATAACATCAAAAGTTCTGTTAAATTTAATTTTATTAAAATCTCCATGGTGAACATTAATCTTAAAATTTTCCAATGCCGATTGTGAGGCCGAGGGGGATGGATCTACCCCTTCAACATGCCATCCATTTTGCTTGCACACATCTAAGAATGTGCCACCTCCACAACCAATATCAAGCAATGTAGGGGCGCTCTTATCCAGCAATCCGTCGATTTGGGAATATTTTCTTTCCTCAAGCACCCCTTTGCGTATTTCTTTCCCTTTTTTTACAAGCTTATCTTGATAAACCTGATACATTCCATCACTATATAAAGCATCTAAAACTCCATCACGCAAGTGTGGCTTGGTATACAAAGATTTACAAGATAAGCATTCATGATAAGAGAACCCATCTATTTCGAATACTTCTTTACTTGAATTAATATTGCACAAAGGACATTTTCTAATGTGGAAAAATTCATCTTTTGGCTTCTGGTTACTATCAAACCATTTTGCTGTACTTTCTTTAAAAAAACGATAGATATCCTCTAAATCTTGTTTAGATTTCAATTTGAATAAATCTAATTTTATTTTTCCGATCATTGATTAAACCACCTTTTCATTTATAAAATGATTGTAAATTCTATTTGATACTTCTGAGCTCTCTAAACACCACATGTTAGAACTTTCTTGCATTATATCCTTAACATTATTTTCGCCTACAATTTCATTCATTAGTAAATGAAAATTATCGTAAGAATCAACCCTCATTTCATCTATATAGTCTTGCCCTTCCTCAGGTAAGAATGAACAGCGACGCCCAGGATCGATAAAGAAAGTTGGCAAGTTGTGTGCATTTAATTCATACCCCATTGTCGAGCCATAAGTGATGGCATATCTTGAAGAAAATGCAACCTCATAACTATTATGATTCTTATCTAAAACTCTTACATTCGAACCCAGCAATATATCGTCTTCCATACTATCTTTGCCAGCACTACTATGGTGTATCAATACAATATTATATTCTGGATTGTCTATACTTAATTTAGCAGCCCAACGATATAATGAATAATAATCGTCTATAAATTCATTATATGAGTCTAACCTTTCATAAGCGTTAGAGGTATTAATACCAAGTATTGCTATGTCATACTTCTTCTCATAATCATGTTTATTATTAAACCAATAATATTCCATAAATAAAGAACCAACAGGCTCGATATAATCAATACGCCCGCCATATTCAAAAGCTCGACTATAGCCGTCATTCCCCAAAGAAAATAAAACATCGGTATCAATATAAAAAAATATTGGGTCTGTCTGAAAAATATTCTTCTGAATAGAGGTTGAAGCCACGCCCCCCAACCGCTTGAACATATAATTTTTAACAGCATTGGTATCATAATGCCTTTCTTGAATCATATACTGCGCCCTGTTAGATTCAAATAATGCCTTAGAGGATAAGTAACTATGAATAATTTGTAATGAGACGGGGAATAAATTCACTTTAGTCTTAATCGAGACTCTAAGAACAACCCAAATTCCAAGAAAAAATTCACTAAATATAGACCTTGATAAATCTTTTAAATTAATATCACGAAATAACTTTTTATTATAGATATGGTATTTTGAAAAATCTTGCTCGATATTAATATCTCTGGTTACACATAAAACTTTATCTTTGCCAACCAAGTTCAATAACTTTTCAAATCTTTCTAACTCATGAGGTGCACATATATTATCAATAATTAACTTAAAATTTTTTACCTTGCTCTTCCTCTTGGTAAAAAATAAAGCATAGAATAAGGCGCCATACTGCAGTATAGACTTAGGGATATTTTTTATACGTAGCTTGGAATTAAACTTTCCACTTTTAAATAAATATGAACGAGCAATGTGCTGTCTAATTTTCTGCTTAACTACACGCTCTGGCAATTGATATTTTTTATCAAAATAACTATACAGTCCTAAAAGATCTTTCCGCTCTGTATAGTTATTAATCAAATTAAAAATTTCATCAGCCGTTGTTTTGTAATGAGCCTCTCTATTGTGAGTATAGTTTATCAAATCAATACTCTTCTCTGCTACTGTCATTTAATTTAAATTAATTTTTAGAATGTCGTTTATTGTGTACCATTTCACAAAAATCAAAATCCTCTTGGAAGTCAATATCCCATGAATCGACCTTGCTTAGATGGTAGAAAAAAGGCGAACTTCCAACACATGAACCCCATTTCACCATATCTTGCCTCTTTAAAATATTAATAACAAATGTCATCTCTAAAACACCTGATAAATCTTGAGATTTTGGCCACGGGTTCGGCTTAAAATTTACAGGTTTATTCTCATGAAACAAGTAATCTTGAACTTCGGAAACGCTCAATAAGCAATCATATTTCGCATCCATCTCTCTATAGGATTTAATGGCATTTGTATAGCAATCTGCACCTGCTAATGGGTTGGTGACGTTAATCCATGCTATATTCTCTCCTTCTATTTCTGATGCTATGTACGAATAAACATCACTCATTGGAACGTCGCTAGTTGAATATTTCGAATCACGCTCATGAACACCAAATCCTTTTTTTTCTGCTATTGATAAAATTTTATCTTCTTCAGAAGATACAATGATTTTTTCAAACCCACGTGCCTTCGAAAGTTGTGAAAGTTTTAATTCAAATAATGATGTGTCTCCAAATTTTCTCAAATTTTTCATTGGCACTCGCTCAGAAGAGCCTTTAACAGGAATCAACCCTATTATTTCTTTAGACATAACGAACCTCCATATTTATTATTTAACAATATTGCAAATGTATTTAGCGGTGTTCTCACCAGGACTTCCATTATCAACTGGATATATGTATTTATCAATAAAATCTACACTCCATTTTGATGGTAAATTTTCAGCCTTATGCCTCTCTAAAAGTTCACACAATTCATTCTGATCTCTTGCAATATAACATCGTCTATAAATATCAGCCAGGATATTGCCACTTACTCGTATCTTATCAAAATCACGATCATAAATAATTACAGGAATTTTTAAACAAAAAATATGTTTAGTGAGTGCTGAAGCAAGAAAATCTATAATAATGAGTTTGTAGTTTTCCGATACAACTTCGCCAAAACTTCCATAAAGAATATCTATATTCTTGCATTGGTTATTTTTAATGATAGTTGCATAACGATCATAGCTATCTTTCTCTCCGCTAGGGTGTAGTTTTATATCAACCGCCAAAGAAACATCTTTAGCCGTATTAATAACCTCAATGGACTGCCGATGTTTTTTATTTATACTGTAATAATTTAACAGGTGTCTAAATACAAGGTTTGTGTCTGGCCCTAAACAAAGAAGAACATCTTTAGTGGGATCCTTAAACGAAGCATGGTTTTTTTCATATTGTTGAATAGACCCCATACAAAGAATGCTGGTCTCTTCATTCTGAACTTTATCTACTTCCTTGTTAGATTGAATAATTAAAGTCTTTAATACTTTTTGATTATTTTCTAAACTTTTTTGATATGGGTTGTAGCTAAATAAACTATGCCCCCCATGCTGGAAGATGATCACTGGAATATTGCAATAATTTGCAACATAGCAACAAACTGAGTCAAAGACATCTCTGGTACCAGCAGAAAGTAACAAAAGATTGGGCTTATCTTTTTTAATTAAGTATTCAAATTGCCCTTTAAAAGAGACTATTCTTCCAACCACTTCTAAATGATATGATCTTATAAACAAATGAATGTACTTACCTAAGAAAAGAAAATGGCTCTTTATGAAATCCTCTAAAACGTTATTGATAGAAATACTTAATAAATCAATAGGTTGCTCTATTTCAATATCTTGTCTTAATTGTGTGACTGGATTTAAATATTTAAACTTAGGTAAATATCTTTTTAAATAAAGCACCTCATACCCATCTTGAATAACATATATATTTTTACTGTTTAATTCTGTATGTTCACACCTCTTATTATTTTTAACAGGGATCCTCCTGCCAATATACCCATGCAACTTATTCAAAAAATGTTTTGCTTTGAGCATGGTAGGGATGTGTTTTTGCGCACAAGGCGCATCCTTTACAAAACATAAATCAATAGAATTATCAATTAATTGTATTTTTCTCTTGGTTGATCTTTCTGCGGGGAATGAAATAGTGCCATTGACTCTGTAAGAGTTCAACATTGAAAAGTTAAAATAATTACTTGATATTTTTTTTGGCTTATTCGTTGCATACAAATATACTTTTTCGTATTTATTTTGTATAGTTTGAATTAACTTTTCCAAGTACAACAAGTCATCAAACCATGTTAATAGGTAGTGCTCGTTACCGCTGTATGCATATGGGAAATCCACTATACTCTCGCACGCCTTATCTAGCTGAGACAACAGGTCTTCCACTTTTTTATGGTAAGTACAAGCGTCTTGATAGTATTGGTCTGCAGTGTAAAAATCTTCGATTACCTTGTACTTTACTCCTTTTGTATCCAGCACAATCATTGCACTCTGATCAAGTGCTAAAATATCGGTAGACGTTGAAAGTAGCTTTTCTAATGAAGCGAAATCATTGACGGATTGTGCGATAACTAATTCCATCTTTATGCACCCTCCAAGTAAATCTTATTAATAATTAAAATCATTAATCACTTGTATGTCAGGATCAATATTTAGATTTTGATTGTACTGATGTCTACGAAAAACAAAACTAATATTGTTTTCTTTTGCGGCATCAATATCAGCCTGCGCATCGCCAATCATTAGACATACTTCAGGTGAAACACCATAATCGTGCATACTCATCCTTATCGAGCTAGATTTAGTAGTGGGAGACCCATAAAATTTAGAAAAAAATTCATTTAATTTGAGTGACTTACATATGTCTTTCAGCTCATCTTGAGGTGTAGCTGAAACCATTATAAATATACACTTCCCCTTATTGCTACGAAAAAATCTCTCAACTCCAGGAACCCATGCAGAATTTATCACTTTGTTTTTTACAATCCCACTAAATTTAGCGCACATATCGTCAACCCTTTCGTTTGTTGGGGCTATATTAGACCATTCTAGGTATAAAGGAATCTTATTAAATCTTGACATGCCTCCATTCTCAATATGATGTTGCTTGACCTTATTGCAAACATCTTTGCCATAAGGCTGAAACAATTCTACAAAGGCATCTGTTTTAACTGGGACTGATTCTTTAATAACACCATCAAAGTCCCAAAATATCAACTCAAACTTGTCTAAATTCATAACCAGTCTACGAACTGTTATGAATTTCTTCAACAATATCTAATAAACCTTGCCCTAAGTCAACAAATTCAGTTGGTATTATTTTCATTGACGTCTTTGGTGTATACCTATAGGGTGTATTACCATAGTGACTTGAACCCTTATGTTCGTCCAAATAGTTAATATCAACCTCTTTCCCTTCGATCTCAAAAATCATAGAGAACATGTCAGATACTTTCATAGATTGCTGACCTGTTATTGTTACTGCCCTGTTCTTATATTCTTCCTGTAATGCCTTGACGCTCAACTTTGCAGCATCCAATACATGAATATACTCTCTGACTTCCGACCCATTTCCTGAATACTCCAAAACACCAGTTTTTATGACTTGCTGAGCAAAACCTTTAATGCCATTCCAATCTTGAGACCTTGGTCCATACAAGGACCCGTACCTCAAAAAGACAAAATCTATCCCGTAGTTTTCTTGATATGCTTCAATTATGATTTCTGCCGCCTGTTTACTTGCCCTATAAAAAGAACCATGCGAACTATAAACATACATGGTTGAGGCGTAAATGAACTGTTTAACATTATTTTTTACTGCCGCCTCTAAAACTTTAGTTAAGCCCATAATGTTTATTTCGATTGTCTTATATGGATTAGATTTTGCCTCACCAATATCAGCAATACCTGCAAAGTAATACACACAATCAACATCTTTCATAGACGACTCTAAGATATCTGAATCCATTGTATCGCCAACTATCATAGTTTGATCGCTCCTCAACCAAGGAGACGAAACCTTATCTAAAATACTAACTATGTTTCCATCTTCACTGAGTACATCTGCGGTATGGCTGCCCATAAATCCAGAGCCGCCAATAACTAAAACATTCTTCAATATATTACTCATAAACCCATCCTTTGAACGTCATATTCTTCTTTTGGAACCTCTCCTTCAAGTGGCTCGCC
>Ga0209776_1000338_pt1 | contig 35105 bp, 32 predicted proteins | sample SaaInlLV_10m_DNA_3_FD_184670 | JGI IMG/M metagenome (GOLD analysis project Ga0209776, IMG submission 184670) | Marine microbial communities from expanding oxygen minimum zones in the Saanich Inlet - Saanich Inlet SI073_LV_165m_DNA (SPAdes) (version 2) | ecosystem: Environmental > Aquatic >...
ACCCTGTTTATCACCAATCGCGGATTTGGTGACCTGCTGACCATTGGGCGACAGGCGCGTGAAGAGCTATACAATCTTCAGCCCAAGCTTGTGCCGCCCCCGGTACCATTTGAGGACTGCCTAGAAACTGGAGGACGTATCGGTGCCGATGGGGTGACTGTTGAGCCGCTCTCTGAGGCGGATCTAGAGCAGTTGAAAGGTGAGATTGAGCAGCGCAACCCTGACGCGGTGGCGATCAACCTGCTCTTCTCCTTTTTAGACAGTGAGGCAGAGCGGCGTATTGAATCCATTGTGCCGCAGGGGGTATTTGTCTCCCGTTCATCCAAAGTGCTTCCAGAGTATCGAGAGTATGAGCGTGGCATTACTACCTGGCTCAATAGTTATGTAGGACCCTTGGTTGAGGGGTACCTGGAACGGCTGGCGCAGGGGGCGGCGGGTGCACAGATCTCCGTAATGCAGTCCTCCGGCAGTACCATTGCCGCCAGCCATGCGGGGGGGGATTCGGTACATATGTTGTTATCGGGACCAGCAGGTGGACTGGCTGCGGCGCACTTTATGGGGGCGCAGGTGGGGTGCTCAAAACTATTGACCTTTGATATGGGGGGGACCTCAACCGATGTGGCGTTGATTGATGGTGCGGTGCGTCTCACCTCAGAGGGGAAGATTGGGCGCTATCCGGTTGCGGTGCCTATGGTCGATATGCACACCATCGGTGCGGGGGGTGGTTCCATTGCGCGTGTAGATGCGGGGGGGATGTTGCAAGTGGGGCCAGAGTCTGCGGGGGCTGCGCCGGGGCCAGCCTGTTACGGTAAGGGGGGTAGAGTGTCGACAGTGACCGATGCCAACCTGCTGTTGGGGCGCCTGCTGCCGGATGCCTTTTTGGGGGGCGGGATGTCACTGGACCGGGCTGCAGCAGAACGGGCGATGTTGTCGGTTGCTGAGGCGCTCAGTTGCACCCTGGAAGAGGCGGCGGAGGGGGTGATTCGGGTCGCCAATGAGCATATGTCACATGCGCTGCGGGTGATCTCTGTGCAGCGTGGGATAGATCCGCGAGGCTTTAGTTTGGTCTCATTTGGTGGTGCGGGTGGGTTACATGTCTGTGCGCTGGCAGAGTCGTTAGGGATGGAGCAGGCGATGATTCCGTTGCATGGTGGTGTGTTATCTGCGTTGGGCATGTTGGTTGCCCCTCGAGGGCGGGAGCTATCGCGCTCTAATATTACACTGCTGGATGCGTTAGAAGAGCAAGAGATTGAGTCGCTCTTTTTGCAGTTAGCGCAGCAGGGGAGTGATGCCTTGGTGGAGGAGGGGGTGGAGCGTAAGGCGATTGAGCTATTACGCAGCGTGGACCTACGCTATCGTGGGCAGTCCTTTACCCTTAACCTGTTATGGAGTGGGTGTGAGGGGGCTGCGGAAGCCTTTCATCAGGCGCACCAAGCGCGTTACGGACACAATTTTGATTTTCCGGTTGAGCTGGTCAATGTGAGAGTCAAGGTGCGGGAGCGCTCCCAGTTGCCCTTTTCCTTGAATATGGATCTCTCACCGCAGCAGTTGGAGCCCAATTATGTGGAGATGGCGGGGATGGGGAAGATTCCTGTCTATCCGCGTGCGGCGCTGCAGGTTGGGCAGCAGCTGGATGGCCCAGCACTGATTACCGAACAGGTCTCTACCTCACTGGTGGCGCTGGGCTGGTGTTGTTGTGTTGATCCTACGGGAGTGCTGTTGCTGAATAAACAGTAATCAGCCAGTTGAAACGCCCTCCGCAAAGCAGGGGGAGGGTTGAAGTGGCCCACAAAAAAAGCCCGCGAACTGAGTTGCGGGCTTTTTTGATGTTTGTGAAGAGAGACCTTACTTGATCTTCGCCTCTTTAAACATGACATGCTTACGTACCTTGGGATCATACTTCTTGATCTCCATCTTCTCAGGCATAGTGCGCTTGTTCTTCGTAGTAGTGTAGTAGTATCCAGTCCCTGCGGAAGATACCAGTTTGATCTTATCACGCATAATAGTGCTCCTTTATACCTTCTCGCCGCGAGAACGCATCTCTGCAAGAACAGAATCGATGCCCTTCTTGTCAATGATGCGCATCCCTTTGCTGGTGAGGCGCAGTTTTACCCAACGGTTCTCACTCTCAACCCAAAAGCGGTGTGAGTGCAGGTTAGGCAGAAAACGACGACGGGTCTTGTTATGAGCGTGTGACACATTGTTTCCCGCTACAGGGCGCTTACCGGTCACTTGACATACTCTGGACATTACAACTCTCCAACTAAATCTTGCTTGTGTTAGCTTACGTAAGACTAATCGCTTACGAAAAAGAGCGCGAATATTGCCAGATATTGGAGGGGCTGGCAACCATCAAATGAGAAAAAGTTGGATTTTTCCTCTGAGGGGGGTGGATTTGGATCGCACAGCACGCCGATAAGACCGTATAATAGCGCGTTTATTTGGATCTGAGTTCCTGTTTTCTGGAGAAGATGTGATGATGACGATGGATGATCGCGATGGTGTAATTTGGATGGATGGTGAGATGGTGGATTGGCGCGAGGCCAAGGTCCACGTGTTGACCCATACCCTGCACTATGGAATGGGTGTGTTTGAGGGGATTCGTGCCTATAAGACGGAGCATGGCCCTGCAATTTTTCGCCTGACAGAACATACCGATCGCCTGTTCCGCTCTGCCCATATTATGGATATGGAGATTCCCTGGAGTAAGGAGGAGGTCAACGCGGCGACTAAGGCAGCGGTACGTGAGAACAATCTCGACAGTGCCTATATTCGCCCCATGGCCTTTTACGGTTCGGAGGGGATGGGGCTGCGTGCCGATAACCTCAAGGTGCATCTGATTGTCGCAGCTTGGGAGTGGGGTGCCTATCTGGGCGCGGAGAATATGGAGAAGGGGATTCGCATCAGAACCTCCTCCTTTACTCGCCACCATGTCAATATCAGCATGTGTAAGGCGAAGGCGAACGGCCACTATATCAACTCCATGTTGGCCCTAAATGAGGCGCTGAAAGATGGTTACGATGAGGCGTTGCTGCTGGATGTGGATGGTTTTGTCGCCGAGGGGAGTGGCGAGAATCTGTTTGTGATCAACAACGGGGTGATCTATACCCCGGAGCTGACCTCCGCGCTGGATGGTATTACCCGTCAGACATTGATGAAGATGGCTGCTCAAATCGGGGTTGAGGTGCGTGAGAAGCGCATCACCCGAGATGAGGTCTACACCGCAGATGAGGCCTTCTTTACCGGCACCGCTGCAGAGGTGACCCCGATTCGTGAACTGGATAACCGAGCGATTGGCGAGGGCAAGCGTGGTCCAATCACCGAGCAGCTACAGACCATGTATTTTGATCTGGTACATGGACGCTTGCATGGACATGATGACTGGCTGGACTACGTCTAAATGAAAATTGCGATTGCGGGTACCGGCTACGTCGGCCTCTCTAACGCGATGCTGTTGGCGCAGCATAATGAGGTAGTCGCGCTGGATATCATCCCAGAGAAGATTGAGCAACTCAGTCGGGGAGAGTCACCGATTGTCGATACGGAGATTGAGGACTTTCTACAAAATCGGACGCTGAACTTTAGTGCGACTCTTAATAAAGAGACGGCCTACCAAGGGGCCGACTACGTCATTATCGCCACCCCCACCGATTACGATACCGAGAGCAACTACTTCAATACCGGATCGGTCGAGGCGGTGATCCGGGATGTGATGGCGATCAACCCCGATGCGGTGATGGTGATCAAGTCCACGGTTCCAGTCGGTTACACCGAACGTACTCGAAAAGAGATGGGGTGTGAAAATCTGATCTTCTCTCCTGAATTTCTGCGAGAGGGGAAGGCGCTCTACGACAACCTTCACCCCTCCCGTATTATTGTGGGAGAGCAGTCGGAGCGTGCGCGTATTTTTGCTAACCTACTGGTCGAAGGGGCAGAGAAGGAGAATATTGACCTGCTCTTCAGTAACTCCACTGAGGCTGAGGCGGTTAAACTCTTCTCCAACACCTACCTCGCCATGCGCGTTGCCTACTTTAATGAGTTGGATACCTATGCACAGGTGCACGGCTTGGATAGTAAGCATATTATCGACGGCGTAGGGCTGGACCCCCGTATCGGTACCCACTACAACAATCCCTCGTTTGGTTATGGGGGGTACTGTCTGCCGAAAGATACCAAGCAGCTTCGCGCCAACTATCAGGATGTCCCCAATAATTTGATCCGTGCCATTGTTGATGCCAATAGCACCCGTAAAGATTACATTGCCGATAGCATTATCAGCCAGAATCCGAAAATAGTGGGAGTCTATCGTCTGATTATGAAGAGTGGTTCCGACAACTTCCGCGCCTCCTCGATTCAGGGCATTATGAAACGGATCAAGGCCAAGGGGATTGAGGTGATTGTCTACGAGCCTGTGCTCGAAGAGGATGAGTTCTACCACTCCAGAGTGGTGAATGAGCTAGAAAGCTTTAAACAGCAGTCTGAACTCATTATTGCCAACCGCATCACTAATGAGATTCGAGATGTGAAAGAGAAAATTATCTCCCGCGACCTATTTGGACATGACTCATGAAGATACTCGTTACTGGTGCTGCTGGTTTTATCGGTTCTGCACTCTCCATTCGTCTGCTGGAACGAGGCGATCAGGTTATCGGTATCGATAACCATAATGACTACTATGACCCAGCCCTGAAAGAGGCGCGCTTGGCTCGTCATGCAGAGCACCCGAATTACACCCATATTCGGATGAGCCTCGAAGACCGAGAGGGGATGGCTGAGCTGTTCAAAAGAGAGCAGTTTGAGGGGGTGGTTAATCTCGCAGCACAGGCGGGAGTACGCTACTCACTGGAGAATCCACTCGCCTACATCGATACTAATTTGGTTGGCTTCGGCCACATCCTTGAAGGGTGTCGCCACAACAAGGTGGGGCATCTGGTCTACGCCTCCTCCAGTTCTGTCTACGGCTCCAACACCAAAATGCCGTTTAGTGTGCATGACAATGTGAATCATCCCGTCAGCCTTTATGCGGCCACCAAAAAGGCTGGTGAGCTGATGGCGCACACCTATAGCCACCTTTATGACCTACCGACTACGGGGCTGCGTTTCTTTACCGTATACGGCCCGTGGGATCGTCCTGATATGGCATTACAAAAATTCACCCGTGCAATGCTCGCAGGAGAGAAGATTCAGGTCTTCAACTACGGCAAGCACCGTAGAGACTTCACCTATATTGACGATATTGTAGAGGGCGTGATTCGTATCCTCGATAGGCCCGCGCCACCCAACCCAGAGTGGAGTGGAGACAACCCCGATTCGGCCACCAGCAAAGCCCCATGGCGAGTCTATAATATCGGCAACAACAACCCAGTGGAGTTGATGGACTACATCGAAGCACTGGAAGAGTCGCTCGGTGTAACGGCCGATAAAGAGATGCTGCCCCTGCAGCCGGGAGATGTCCCCGATACCTATGCGGACGTGGAAGATCTGGTCAAAGAGTTTGGCTATAAACCCAGCATGTCGGTAAAAGAGGGTGTGCAAAATTTCGCCAACTGGTACAAAGAGTTCCACCAGATTAACCTAGAACCCCAAGTTCCCTCCCCCAAGCAGGGGGAGGGCTAGGGTGAGGTCCATGTTCCACTCCATACTCAGTGAACACCAGCAGGTCATCACCAGCCTACAAGAGATGGAGCCAGAGATCACCCAATCGGCTCAACATATCACTGCCTGTCTACAACAAGGCGGTAAGATACTGCTCATGGGTAACGGAGGCAGTGCAGCCGATGCACAGCATATCGCCGCAGAACTGGTGGTCCGCTATGTGAAAAACAGGAAAGCACTGCCCGCAATTGCCCTCACCACAGACAGTTCAATCCTCACCGCAACCGGAAATGACTTCGGCTTTAAACAACTCTTCGCTCGGCAGGTCGAGGCGTTGGCACAACCGGGTGATCTGGTGGTTGGTATCTCCACCTCAGGTGAGAGTGAGAATGTGGTCTGTGCGCTGCAAAAGGCAAAAGAGAGCGGGGTAGAGACTCTGGGGCTGACGGGTCAAGCGGCAGGGCGAATTAGCCAAATTGCCGACCAAACCATTCGTGTACCCTCAACGGTCACCGCACGGGTTCAAGAGGCCCATATTCTGATCGGACACTACTGGTGTGAACAGGTCGAGGCGGCCTACGTATGAGCTTGACCATTCCTGATTTCTCTACAGGCAAGACACTGGTTGTGGGTGATCTGATGTTGGACCGCTACTGGTCTGGCGGTGCGGATCGAGTCTCCCCTGAGGCCCCGGTCCCCGTAGTGCATATCAAAGAGATTGAGGAGCGCCCCGGCGGAGCCGGAAATGTTGCACTGAATATTGCGGCACTCGGTGGTGGGGTTACGCTGCTGGGGGTGGTGGGAGAGGATGCCGAAGGTGAGGCACTACAACAGCAGCTCCAACAAAAAGGGGTGAACTGCCAATTCCAGAAAGAGCCGGGACTGCGCACATCGACCAAGCTGCGGGTTTTGAGTCGCCATCAACAGTTGATTCGTCTCGATTTTGAAGAGTCGATGGATGCCCTCTCTTTTGCCCCATTGATGGATCGGTTCAAGGCAGAGCTATCGGAGTGCGGTGCGGTGATTCTCTCTGACTACGGCAAGGGTACCTTGAGCCAAGTTGAGCTGATGATTCAACTGGCTCGAGCCACAGGTAAGCCGGTATTGATTGACCCCAAGGGGAGCGACTTTAGCAAATACCAAGGGGCGACCTTGATGACCCCCAACCTCTCAGAGTTTGAGGCGGTTGCAGGAAAATGTAAGGGCAGTGAGGCGGTGGTTGAGCGGGGAGAGCAGTTGCGCCAGCAGTTGCAGATGGAGGCACTGTTGGTCACCCGTGGAGAGGCGGGAATGACGCTACTGGATGGGGAACAGCTCCCCTTCCACCAGCCCACCCATGCGCGTGAGGTCTATGATGTGACCGGAGCTGGGGATACGGTGATTGCGACACTGGCAGCCGGTATTGCAGCCGGAGCCAATCGACAAGATGCAGTGGCGGTGGCCAATCTCGCAGCAGGCATTGTGGTTGGTAAACTGGGTACCGCAACCACCTCTGTGGCAGAGCTGCATCAGGCCATCCACGATCCGGAAGAGACCGGCTTTGGTGTGTTGAATGAGGCGCAGCTGCAACAGGCAATCCAGCAGGCCCATGCCCGTGGGGAGAAGGTGATTATGACGAATGGCTGCTTTGATCTGCTACATACCGGGCATGTCAGCTACCTCTCTGAAGCAAGAAAGTTGGGAGAGCGGCTGGTGGTTGCGGTCAACTCGGATGAGTCGGTGCGACAACTCAAGGGAGAGCAGCGCCCAATCAACAATATTGAGTCACGAATGACACTGTTGGCTGCACTAGAGAGTGTGGATTGGGTGGTGCCGTTTACAGAAGAGACCCCAGAACGGCTCTACTGCAGCGTGCTACCGGATGTGATTGTGAAGGGGGGTGACTATAAGCCGGAGGAGGTCGCAGGTGGGCCGTGTGTGATTAAGAGCGGTGGAAGCGTAGAGATATTGAAGTTTGTGGAAGGACACTCCACAACCTCCATTGTTGAAAAGATTAAAGGAATAGAAGCATGATTATCGTAACGGGTGGTGCGGGATTTATCGGCAGTAATATCGTTAAGGCGCTCAATGATCGCGGCGAGACGGATATCCTAGTGGTGGATAACCTCACCAACGGGCGCAAGATGCGTAACTTGGCTGACCTCGATATCGCCGACTATATGGATCGTCTCGACTTTATTGAGCGTATCAATAACGATGAAGATTTCGGCAAGGTGCAGGCAATCTTCCACGAAGGGGCAACCTCGGCCACCACTGAGTGGGATGGCCACTTTGTGATGAACAACAACTACGAGTACGCCAAGTCACTGCTTCACTGGTGCCTGAAGCACAATGCCCAGTACCTCTACGCCTCTTCGGCCTCGGTCTATGGTGCAGGCACCACCTTTATCGAAGATCGGCAGTATGAGCATCCGATCAATATGTATGCTTACTCGAAGTTCCAGTTTGACCAGTATGTGCGCCGCTTACAGCCAGAGATGCAGAGCCAAGTGGTTGGCTTCCGCTACTTCAACGTCTACGGACCGCGTGAGCAGCACAAGGGGACAATGTCGAGCACCGCCTTCCACTTCAATAACCAGATTAAAGAGAGTGGCGTTGCCAAGCTTTTTGATAGTTGTGATGGCTATGCGGATGGAGAGCAGCGCCGTGACTTCGTCTATGTCGGGGATGCGGTCAAGGTCAACCTCTGGTTCCTCGATAATCCGGATAAGGGCGGGATTTTTAATCTGGGTACTGGGCGATCACAGGCCTTTAACGATATGGCCAATGCGGTGATCGACTGGCATGGTAAGGGGAGTATTGAGTATATCCCCTTCCCGGATCACCTAAAGGGGGCTTACCAGAGCTTTACCGAGGCCGATATCTCTGCGTTGCGCAGTATGGGATATGACGAACCCTTCCTTACAGTAGAAGAGGGCGTGCGGGAGTATATGGATATTCTCAACGGATGATGGTTGGTGTACCCCCATCCCAGCCTTCCCCCTATAAAGGGGAAGGAGTCAGGAGCACCCTCCCTCTTTTAGGGGGAGGGCAGGGGAGGGGGTGAAATGCAAAGAGTACCACCCAAAATAAAACAGAACGCACGAGACCTGCGTAAAAACATGACCGATGCGGAACGGACTCTATGGAGTAGAATAAAGAGTCGTCGACTACAAGGATTCCGTTTCCGTAGGCAACACCCCGTCGGGAATTATATTGTTGATTTTGTGTGCCTAGAGTTGAAGTTGGTGATTGAGTTAGATGGTGGTCAGCATATGGATCAACAGCAGTATGATGAAAGAAGAGATTCATTCTTGAAAGCTCAAGGCTTTACAGTGTTACGCTTCTGGAATAACAAAGTGATGAAAGAGGTGGATGGGGTATTGGAGTCTATTTTGACATTTCTACCCCCATCTCAATCTTCCCCCTACAAGGGGGAAGAGGCTGCAACTCCCTCCCCTTTGAGGGGGAGGGTAGGGGAGGGGGTAGAGAACTCATGAGTAAAATCCTAATAGTCGGCCCCTCCTGGGTAGGCGATATGGTGATGGCACAGAGCCTGTTCAAGGTACTGAAGCAGCAATCACCGAATGCAGTCATCGATGTACTGGCCCCAGCCTGGTCGCTACCCCTGCTAGAGCGGATGCCGGAGGTCAATCAAGGTATTGCGATGCCACTGGGGCATGGCAAGCTTGGGTTAGGAGAACGCTACCGACTGGGGAAAAGCCTGCGATCCGAACAGTATGACCAGGCCATTCTACTCCCCAACTCTCTCAAGTCCGCCATTGTGCCGTGGGCTGCAAAGATTCCAAAGCGTACCGGATTCCGAGGAGAGATGCGTTATGGTCTGTTGAATGACCTGCGCTTGTTGGATAAGCAGCAGTTGACGATGACGGTGCAACGTTTTGTGGCGCTGGCTGATGCTGATGGCGCAGAGCTGCCGGAGATTCCAGAGCCACAGCTGGTTGTTGTGCCAGAGCGTATTGACCAAGCGCTCTCATCCATTGGAGTACAGCGCCCAGAGGGCAAGTTACTGGTGCTCTGCCCCGGAGCCGAGTATGGTCCGGCCAAGCAGTGGCCAGCGGAGTACTTTGCCGCAGTAGCCAGAGAGAAGATGGAGCAAGGGTGGCAAGTGTGGTTGTTAGGTTCCGAAAAGGATCAAGTGATTTGTGATGAGGTGATAAGCAGTGTACCCCCTCCCCCTGATAGGGGGAGGGAAGGGGTGGGGGTAGAAAACCTCGCAGGCCGCACCACACTCGAACAGGCAATCGATCTAATGTCACTCGCAACAGTGGTCATCGGAAACGACTCCGGCCTGATGCATGTAGCAGCGGCGCTAGACCGTGATCTGGTGGCGATCTACGGCTCCTCCGATCCTAACTTTACACCACCACTGAACCAACGGGCACAGATCCTTGGTCTCAATCTGGAGTGTAGCCCCTGCTTTAAACGAGAGTGTCCATTGGGGCATACAAACTGCCTCACGCAGTTAGAGCCAGCCCAAGTGCTACAGGCGATAGAAGCCTTTCCAGTCAAATGAGAGTGCTGTTGATCAAAATCTCATCGCTGGGTGATGTGCTCCATGCACTGCCAGCATTGACCGATGCGGCGAACGCCATTCCCGGTATCCAGTTTGACTGGGTGGTAGAGGCACCGTTTGCTGAGGTTCCAGCTTGGCACCCCGCAGTGGATCGGGTGATCCCTGTGTCGATTCGACGTTGGCGCAGGTCGCCCCTGAAGGCGCTTTTATCTGGCGAGTGGTCGAGTTTTAAAGCTGCATTGAAAGCGCGTGAGTATGATCTGGTGTTGGATGCACAGGGCTTGATTAAGAGTGGGTTGATCACCCGCATGGCGCGTGGGCCAAAGTCAGGATTGGACCGCAACTCTGCACGTGAGCCATTCGCTAGTCGATTTTACGATCATCCGCTGGCCGTGCAGAAAGGGGAGCATGCGATTGTGCGTCTGCGCAAACTGTTTGCGCTGGCGCTGGGGTATGCGATGCCCGACACAGAAGCGGACTCAGGTATCCGTGTTGTGGGGCAGCAGTCGAGTAAACCCACTATTCTATTTGTGCATGGCACCACATGGATTACCAAGCACTGGCCCGACAGTTACTGGACTGCGTTGGCGGTACTGGTCAATAGTGCCGGTTATCGAGTGATGCTGCCATGGGGGAGTGAGCAAGAGCAGCAGCGTGCAGAACAGATTGCTGAGGGGCGAGATGCTGTGATCTTGCCAAAGAGCTCTCTCACCGAGTTGGTCGGACAGTTTCAGCAGGTGGAGGGGATGATCTGTGTAGACTCCGGCCTGGCCCATCTGGGAGCAGCACTAAAAATTCCATCAGTAACGATTTATGGCTCAACCAACCCCGGCCTAACGGGAACCTGGGGCGAAAATCAAGATCACGTTACTGCATCATTGGAGTGCTCTCCTTGCCTAAAACGAATGTGCCAGTTCCCTCCCCCTAGCAGGGGGACGACTCCAGGGATGGAGGAGATAGAGCGGAGCAGGAAGCCAGAGCCGAGGGTTAGGGAGGGGGTTGAAACCCACAGCAACCACATAGAACCGATATGCTACCAAGAACTCACCCCAGAAAAGGTCTGGGATCACCTCTCCAAATCATTGAATTCCTCCACGTAGTCCCCGTTTTATGGGAAGATACCCCCGTTTTTCTACGGAATAGAGTGCATCATGGAACAGAATCCAAATCTCTCCATTGTGATCCCCGTCTGCAATGAGGAGGAGAGCATCGGAACCCTGATCAAAGAGATCGATCAGGTGCTGGAGCGGTCGCTCGGCTATGAAATAGTCGTAGTGGATGATGGTAGCCATGATGGAACAGTTGCCGTGCTCAATGGATTGAAGCAGGAGCTTGATCAGCTGCGGGTGATTCGTCACTTGCAGAATAGTGGGCAGAGTACCGCGATCCGTAGCGGAATCAAGATGGCAAATGCACAGTGGATTGCCACACTGGATGGTGATGGTCAGAATGACCCTGCCGATATCCCCAAACTCTATCTGAAACTCACAGAAGAGGAGAAGGGTGATCCCGCACTGGTGGTGGCAGGACACCGTAAGAAGCGTAAAGACCACTGGTTCCGCAGCTTCTATTCACGTATCGCCAACCGTATCCGTGCCAACCTGTTACGGGATGAGACCCCAGATACCGGCTGTGGTTTGAAGGTCTTTTCGCGAGAGCGTTTCCTCGATCTTCCTTATTTTGACCATATGCACCGCTACATCCCCGCACTGTTTATTCGTCAGGGGGGGCGTGTGATTTCGGTGGAGGTCAACCATCGTCACCGTGAGCAGGGGACATCTAAATATGGATTTCATAACCGCTTCTGGGTGGGAATCATGGACCTGTTAGGGGTGCGCTGGCTACTCAATCGCGCAAAAACTCCAGAAGTAGAAGAGCTATAATCATGGTTGCAATCTATGCTCCCTCCTCCTTGCAGGGGGAGGGCTGGGGAGGGGGTAGAAACCAAAAATATTTGAGGAATAATTGATCAGATGGAAGATATCCCAACCTCATGGCTCATCCTCGGCTTTCTTGGCCAGGCACTGTTCTCGATGCGCTTCCTAATCCAGTGGATCTATAGCGAAAAAAACAAACGCAGCATGATCCCGACCGCCTTCTGGTACTTCAGCTTGGGTGGAGGGTTAACGCTACTCGCCTATGCCATCCTGCGTGAAGACCCAGTCTTTATTGTGGGGCAGGGGACGGGACTGTTTATCTATATGCGTAACCTGATGTTGATCCGCAAAGAGGCGGAGATGAAGGCTCAGGCAGAAGGAAAAGTAGAGTAGTAGATGTGGGGTAGTTGCCTTTAGCCCCTTCCCCATTAAGGGGGAAGGATGGGATGGGGGTGAGGAGCCCAATAAAGCACTTGAGTTCCAGTTATAAGTGTTAACATATTGACGAAAAATCCAAATTTTTGTTAATATCTAATAAAATGTTAACACTTGATCTATATACCCCTGAAGAGGTTTCTACGCAGATTGCCAACAGCGCGAAGCAGTTGCGCCTCTCTGCAAATATGAGCAGAAAGAGCCTGGCACAGCACTCTGGTGTAAGCCTCGGCTCTATTCAGCGCTTCGAACAGACAGGGAAGATCTCTCTGGAGCATCTGCTTAAAATCGCTCAGGTTCTCTCTGCGCTAAAGGAGTTTCAGCAACTATTCCCGCTGCCAGACCCTAAAACTATTCAGCAGCTACTGGAGAGAGAGAAGCTACCGAAGCGGGGGCGACGATGAGGCGGCTCAATGTACTGCTTGCGCTTGATCCGGCAGCCCCGATAAAAGTGGGTGAGCTGTTCGAGCAACAGAGGAACATCTACTTCCAATATGATCCTGCATGGTTATCGGATGGATTTTCGCTCTCCCCCTACCATTTGAGGTGCTCTCCAGAGCTGATTCAGGATGAAGTCGGTCTTTGGCAGGGGTTGCACGGAGTTTTTAATGACTCTCTTCCTGATGGTTGGGGGCTGTTGTTGATGGATCGTGAGTTACGCAAGTCAGGGGTTGATCCGCATCGTGTCAGTCCACTTCACCGGCTTGCATGGCTGGGTCACAGCACGATGGGAGCTTTGGTTTATGAGCCAGTGAGTGGACCAGATAGTGACTCATTACTGGTTGATCTGAACCGTCTTGCAAATAATGCACAACAGGTTTTTTCCGGGCAGAGCGATGAGGTGTTACCAGAACTGTTTCGAGCAGGTGGTTCCCCTGGGGGTGCCCGCCCCAAGGCACTGATTGCAACCAAGGGTGATCAGGTGATCACAGCCGATGGAGAGATCCCGCAAGGGTTTGTCTCTTGGTTGGTGAAATTTTCTGCAAAAGATGACTTTCCTGATGCAGGCAATATTGAATATGCCTACTCTTTGATGGCTAAGGATGCGGGTATTGATATGCCAAATACTCAACTGATGGAGGGGCAATACTTTGCTACCCAACGTTTTGACCGGACTGCGGCTGGGCGGCATCATATACACACCTTTGGAAACATGGTGGGGGCTGATTTTCGGGTTCCAAACCTAGACTATGAAGACCTGTTCCGAGTGGTGCTGGATGTGACCAAGAGTAGGCAAGAGCTACTGAAGAGCTTTCGACAGATGATCTTCAATATAGCGACTCATAATCGGGATGACCATAGCAAAAACTTCGCCTTCTTCTGGAGCCAGCCAGAGAGGGGGTGGCGCTTAACACCAGCCTATGACTTGATGTTTAGCAATGGCATACATGGGGAGCATACGATGACCGTTGCAGGAGAGGGGAGGCAGCCAGCCAAGTCTCATATTATGCAGTTGGCCAAACAGTTCTCAGTAGAAACAGAGGCCAAGCAATACTTGGATCAGGTGGGAGCTGTCGTTCAGAACTGGAAGCAGTATGCAGAGCAGGCAGAGGTTTCTGTGGCAAGCAGGGGGCTGTTTGAGCGCTTTCCAGTTTCGTGAAAAATTCTCGGTGGTGTTCGGTTTATGATTCCTGAAACTGTCTGTAGGTCACTAGTAAAATATGGTTCACCGACAACGTTCTATCGGTACTGTAGCCCAAAATAGGGTGTAGGTAAGTTCGGCAATTTTGGAGTTGATATGGTGGATCGTTTGCGGTTCGATTTCTGCTGGAGTGCTATCAAAAAGATCATCATTGTCCCATATAATAAGGCATTCAGAGTGCTGTTGGCGAAAGGGTTCCTCTCTGTAGTGATTACCGTGAATTGAGATTGGATTGTTTGGGTAGTGAGCAAGTAGGTGTGCACCCAAGAAAGCATCTTGAGTGAATAGTAGTGTATCTGATGGGATTGCAGGAAGTTGTTGCAGGCTCTCCATAATGGGGCGATTGACTCGGCTATAGTGACCCAAGTCAGGGCCGATTGTGAACTGTAACAGGCGGACGATAACAACCAGCAAGGTAACCACTAGAGTGGCTGTACTAATCCATTTCCAGACTGTTTTGGATAGTGGCTCATCCCTCTCCACCATCATCAACCACCAGAGTGGGAAAAGCATCATTAATGGGTGGAACCAGCGAACCTTGAAGTGAGGCATGGTAAGAAAGAGAGAGAGCACTATTACAGAAAGGCAAACAACCAAGTAATAACGAGAGAGCAGTTGTGCGGCAGGCTTCCTGTTTCTATGCAGAGAGAATCTTCGAAAAGAGAGAGGGGCAACTAGCAGAATCCAGGGAGAGACAAAGGCAAGTGCCGCGATAACGAAGTGCCCCAGAGAGTAGAGTCGTTCCACAGCAGCATTTCCAGATTGGATCTGTAGTTTCTGGTCAATTGCAGGGAACACCTCACTGGAGTGCTGAGATAACCAGAGTAGATGAGGCAGTGTGACTGCAAGTAAGGCAACCACCACAAGCAGTGCCTGCGGCTGTAATAATTGTCTGCGATAGGCGGGGATGGTGAGCGCAGCCAGCAGCAGAGGGATCATCAACAGCAGAAAGCTGTACTTTGCCATCAACCCAACTCCGAGCGCTACTCCCAAGTAAAGAAAGTCTCGTGGCTGCTGATGTAACTCAAGCCGTAGCAGTGCATGGAGTGTGGTGGTGATAGCCACCCCGAGCAGAATGGTATGGGTAAAGCCTTGGTGCATATGCCAGCCAAAGGAGGGCAACAGAAGCAGGGAGAGTATGGCTAGATGGCGTGTCTGAAAATGCTGGAAGAGATACCCACTGCTTAACCAAAGTGTCCAAAAGGTAAGGGCGATCAGTAGGTATTTAAGCAGCGTGAGTGCAAATAGACCAGTTCCAAAGATTTGGAACATCCCCCAAGATAACCAACTATAGAGTGGTGGTTGGGGTATCGGGTAGCCTAAAGCAAGATGCTGTGCATGGCGGAGTTGTTCCGCATCATCCAGTTGCAAGGTTTGAGAAAAAGAGAGCCGGATCACTAGGTGAATTGTCAGGTAGATCAAAAACCAGAATAGCGGATGCTGGTATGGTTTAGAATAGTGGCTCATCATAAGAGCGCAGTATACGTTTGCTCCGTGTCCGTTTGAAGGGTTAAAGCAGTGATTGATATAATTTCTGAGTTAGAGAGAGGTTGGTTGGATGTTTTTTTCGAGAAGTGAAAGCTCAGCTACTCTAGGTTCAGTTCTTTCCCTTACCCATTGGGTGAATTTCTTGGTTGTTGCCTACCTAGTTAGCGCACTGGTTCATAAAGGTCACGGCGGGGAGTTGGCTGTTGTCTTGATTTTTACAGCTCTGCTCGTTCCTGTTCTAAAGCTTAATCAGTATGATTACATTAATCTAAATAGAGAAGAGATGGTGCTGGTCGGTGCAGTTCTGCTCTTTGTTGTATGGAGTATCCTCGGCGCTTTTTTACAGCCAGATGGCCTAGAATTTGAAAATGCCCGCAGGCAGTGGAAGGCATTGGATGCTCCATCTCGCTGGTTGTTCTTATTGCCTCTGTTTTTCCTTTTTCGGCAGATTAAGATAGACTGGCGGTGGTTAGCGTGGGGGTTGAGTATCGCCATTTTTGCCGCTGTCGGTGTTGCTGTTCAGCAGGTCTACTTTGAGGGTGCAGGCCGAGCATCTGGCATGACCGGTAACCCGATTATTTTTGGTGAACTGCTGGTTGTTGCAGACCTGCTGACCTGGATGTTGATGGTTTATGCATGGAATACGCAGAGGGTAGGGATTGCAGTCTTGTTGCTCCTGGCAAGTTTAGCGGCGTTTTATGGCGCTATGTTGACGGGTACCCGAGGGGCACTGCTTGCATATGGATTGATGGTGGTGGTTTGGTTGCTCCATGGCTACAGAAACTTGGGGGGAGTGCGAGAGAAACTATTTTCTCGCGTAGCTATAATTCGACTCTTGGGTTTTGTGATGATCTTTTTTGTGGTTTCGCAAACCGCTCAATATAGAGCAATTGAAGCCAAAAGTATCCATGATTTTCAACTGCTGCAATCAGGGCAGCTGGATGGAGTGGGTGGGGGAAGAGGGGAGATGTTCAAGGTTGCTGTCGAAGGTGTACAACGATATCCATTTGGGGTGGGAACAGACAACTATCATGCGATTCTGGATGCCTTGGTTAAGGAGGGGTATTCCGGCTGGAGCCAACAGGAAAAACAGTTTTTACTGAAATTTAATCAGGCGCACAATGAGTGGTTGAACCTATCGATTGAAAATGGAATACAGGGGTTTCTGACCATGATGTTTATTTTTGGATATGCAGGGAAGGTGTTTTTTAATCGTTTAAAAAGTAGAGATGAACTGGTGGGTATCTATGCTGCCTGTGGAATGATGCTGTTGGCAGGGTATATTGTCTTTGGAATGACGCAGGCGGTATTCAGCCACAACACAACGTCTATATTTTTTATCTTGTTGTTCTATCTGTTCTTATCTCAGGTGACGAGGATAAACAGGGCAGACTCAATCAACGAAAGTGACCAATGTTCAACATAATAGAGCGAAAAATAGTTAGAGTACAGGGTGCTCTGTAATGGGTAGAGAGCAGCTTTCACTGGTGGTCATTACGTTAAATGAGGAGCAGAGAATACAGCAATGTATTGAAAGCGTACCTTTTGCTGATGAGGTTGTTGTGGTTGACTCGGGCAGTACAGATCGAACCATTGAAATTGCAGAGCAGGCCGGTGCAAGGGTGATTCACCAGCACTGGTTGGGTTACGGCAGGCAGAAGCAGTATGCGGTGGAGCAGGCGAATAATGATTGGGTGCTCTCACTGGATGCCGATGAATGGTTAAGTGTGGAACTGTCTCAATCAATTCAAAATATACTGCTTGTCCCCAGGCTTTATGCCTATCAATCGCCCCGTTGTAACCGCTTTATGGGGCGTTGGCTTAAACATGGTGAAGGGTATCCTGACCTCTCTCTACGGCTATTTCATCGTGCATATGCCGAATGGAGTAGTGATGTTGTGCATGAAAAAGTGGTCGCAAAAGAGGCAGTGGGTGTCTTGAGTGGCGACTTGTTGCATGAGTCAGAAGAGACGTTGCAACAATACCTCGATAAACAGAATCGCTATACTACGTTGCAGGCAGAACAGCTCCATCAGAAAGGTAAGCAATTTGTGCTACCCAAACTGTTTCTAAGTCCACTGCTACGATTTATCAAATTCTATTTTTTTCGTAGAGGATTCCTCGATGGCGTGCCTGGTTTGATCCACATTCTGATTGGTTGCCACAACAGCTTTATGAAGCAGGCCAAACTGCTTGAGAAAACGCTGTCTGACTGAGAATAAATTGTAATGAGTAATAAGAGACTTGAACTTCAAGGGTTGAGAGCTATTGCTGTCTTAGCCGTAATGATCTTTCATCTGAATGCAGACTGGCTTCCCGGGGGGTATTTGGGGGTCGATGTTTTCTTTGTGTTGAGTGGCTATCTGATGGCTCTAGTCCTTACACGATATGAGCATATTGGGTGGGGTGAAATCAAAGGGTTCTATGCGCGTAGGCTGGCACGAATTGTTCCGGCTGCATTTGTAGTAGCAGCGGTAGCTGCCCCATTTGCACTATACGTACTGCTTCCATTTGATATGCGTGACTTTTCCGCATCTCTAGTGGGGCTTGTCACCGGCATCTTGAATATCATGGTGGCCAATAATATTGGATATTTCTCACCATTAGCAGATTCGCAACCACTGCTCCACTACTGGAGTTTGATGGTAGAACTGCATTTTTACCTGCTGATCCCGTTGGTATTCTGGTTGGCGGCTAGATTCAAGCTACCTTTGACCGGAGTGATTGTATTACTGACCGTTATCAGTCTTGGTTATGCCGATTATCGAGTCGGTCAGTCACCAAATGACGCTTACTATCTGTTGGCCTCCAGAGCTTGGGAGTTTTTAGTTGGTGTGCTGCTGTTTTTGGGAAGAGACAATCTGAGAACCCCTCAACTTGACTGGATTACGCCATGGATTGGGCTGGTTATTGTGACTTGGGGCTTTGTTTTCTTTGATTCGAGTTACCAGCATCCCTCACTGTTTACTACCTTCTTTATTTTTGGTGTGTTGCTATTGATGCGGTTGTCATCTTCACACCCTCTTGTGAGTCTGTTATCAAGCAGGCCACTGGTTTATCTGGGAGACATCAGCTACAGCGTATACCTGTGGCACAATGTGTTGATTGTATTGTTGGTGCAAAAAGTGGGTGAGCTTAACTTACTGCATGCATCTGCTATCTTTGTCTTAACACTTTTGCTGGCGCATATGACCCGCACCTACATAGAGCTGCCTTTTCTTAAAGCTGGCCCCAAAACAAGCTGGAAAAAGGGGAGAGGCCCCCGTTTTTATGCGCCGTTGATTCTGTTTTTCATTGTTTTTGGTGGATATGGATTTGATACTAAAGGCTATTCTGGACTTTGGAAAACACGAGTCTCCGATGCATCCGTTCAAGCCTATGAGCTTTACATGGGCGGTAAAAATTACCGAGAGGTCGATGCCGAGTCAGAATGTTTTTATCGGTTTGGTTCGGTTGAAACAGCAGATCTAGACCGAGTGAGGGGGTGCAGCTCCAAGTATGGACGAGGTGTTCTGGTTTTGGGCGACAGCCACTCAATTGGTGTTTTTAGGGCCTTAAACTGGGCACGTATGGAAGAGAAACTGAACGCGCCTTTTGTGACAAATCTGTCTAAAGGTGGGTGTGGTGTAACAACAGAGAAGAGAGACTGTTTCTTTCATCAGCTTAGAGCAGATTCCAAGTGGATCTCTGAGAACTATAAAACAGTTATCTATGTCCAGCGTGGCACGGGCCTATTAAAATCAGGCGTAGAGCCACACCAAGTACTGGATAATGTAAAAGGTGATGCAGTGCTAGAGTTTTTGTCGCCACTGGCAAAGTCCATAGAGGTGATCTGGCTTGGCCCCCGTATTGAAGCGAACCGATATGTTTCCCGATATGTCTCGGCAGGTTGTGATCACGGCATAGAGCCAGATAAGCTGCATGGAGAAAAATTAAAGCGTTTGAACAGAGAGCTGGCAGTGAAGACTGCATCAAGCAACATGAGCTTTATTGATGCTGAGAATTATGATTTTGGTGCCTATGGTGATTGTGAGAAGCTGTATTGGCGAGATGCGGATCACTGGACAAAACAAGGTGTGAAAGAAATTTCAGCACCGTTGTCTCGGTTGTTGGGGTTTGGTCTGCCGACCTCTCCTGAAAGTATGCACAAGAAACAGTAAGAGCACTGTAACCAGCAGCAACCACAATGAAGACGTCATCCAGCCAATCAAAGATTCCATATAGATTAGATATCCAAGGGCTGAGAGCAATCTCGGTGCTTCTGGTGATTTTCTTCCATGCTGGGATCAGCGGATTCGATGCTGGCTATTTAGGGGTAGACATCTTCTTTGTCATCAGTGGTTACTGGATGACAATGTTAATTCTGCGTGACCTGGATCAGGGTACTTTTCGGTTTAGAGATTTCTACGCACGTCGCATACGCCGCATATTGCCAGCACTATACTTCAGCCTGTTACTGGCGCTAATCGTTGCATGGTTTGTGCTCTGGCCACAGGATTTTCGTGATTTTATGAAGGTGCTGGGTAGTACAGTCCTGCTGTTCTCCAATAATGTACTGTGGATTCTAGGAGATGGATACTTTGCCCCAGAGATGGAGTATCAGCCTCTGCTCCATATGTGGAGCCTCTCGGTTGAAGAGCAGTTCTACCTGTTTTTTCCACTGTTTCTGTTTCTCACCGGGTTCTTATGGAAGAGCCTGCGTTATGGGTTGGCTATATTGGTCTCGATAGCCAGCTTTGGTTGGGCTATCTGGTTTTTCTCTGCCTCTACAGATGGGCCATCTTTTGTGTTCTACCAGTTACCGGGGCGTATCTGGGAGTTCTCAGTGGGTGGGGTAGTAGCTTGGTGGGTCTTGCGTGGAAAACCGACCACACCGTGGTTAGGCTATATTGGGGGGGCAATGATCGCCTCAGTCCTAGTGTTGCATGAACCCGCAGATCAAGGGCCAGGTATAAGTATGCTATTGGTTGTGTCTGGGGCGGCTCTCTTACTTCTGCCCAGCTCGGCTGTTACCGTGAAATGGATGCCAGCAAGAGTGCTTGCATGGCCCGTGTTGGTATGGATCGGGGGGATTAGCTTCTCACTCTATCTGGTTCATCAGCCGATTCTTGCATTTGCTAGGCATTTTGGTCAGATCGAACCGCTGTTTTTATTGATGTTGTCTTTGGGGTTAGGGCTTCCAGTAGCAACACTGATGAAAAAATATGTTGAAGACCCATTCCGTAACTCTAAAGTGATACCGCGTAAGATGTTTGTTGTTGTAATGAGTGTGTCGACACTGCTGCTGGTGGGTACGGCGATATATGCAGCCAAAAATAAAGGGCTGCCGGATCGGTTTGATGCTCTGACTACCAGCATCACCGAGACGGCATGGGGCTCCCCTCTAAGAAAACAGTGTCATGATGTTGACCCTGATGAAGCATGTGTCCATTTCGGTGATATTAGACCAAGCTGGGTGATCTTAGGAGATAGCCATGTTCCTGCACTGGCTTATGCACTGGGTGAGCGACTTGAAAAAGAGAATGCCTCGATCTTGCACCTGTCCGTGAGTGGGTGTGGTTTGGCGGATGAGCGTAGCCGCTGTCGTGCATGGTATTCTAAGGCAATAGAACGAATTATGCGTGATGATACGTTGAAGCATGTAGTGCTCTCTTCACGGTTTGCCTCCCAAATGTATGGTACGCACAAAGACACTTGGCCGGATGTACCCAGAATGAAATCTACTGAAGAAAGAGATAGGATCAAAAAAGAGTATACGAAAGCAATAGAGGCTTTTGTTGCAGCAGGCAAGCGGGTGATTTGGGTTCAGCAGGCACCAGAGGTGGGATTAAATCTTTCCGCTGTGATGAGGCAAGCGGTATCTCAAGATGGGGTTGCTGTGTCCGTTTCGCGAGCTTGGTGGGAAGATCGCACAGAAGGGTTTGAAGAGTATTTTGATACCCTGAGAAAACGAGTGCTTTTCATTAATCCGGCGGATATTTTTTGCGGTCAAGAAGAGTGTTATGCGGTGAAAGATGGAAACACCTATTATCGTGACAGAGACCACCTGTCATTGTTCGCCGCACGTCAAATTGTAGATGAAATCAAACAGCAAAGGCAGTAATGCAGTTGAATGACCCAGGAGGCTGTATAGTGTAATATATGGAATTATTTTTTTTAAAACTATATGTGTGGGGAATTAAATGAAGATTAAAGTTGTTCCAGTTTTTAGTCGTAGAGAGCAGAGAACAGAATGGGTATATAAAAATTATAAGGAGATATTTCTAAATAGTAAAGTATTAGATGTAGGATGTTATGAGGCTCCATTAAGAAATATTGTAGGAAAAGAAAGTTATACTGGTGTTGATTTTGTTGGTGATCCAGATGTTAAAATAAATTTAGAGGATATATCAGTTCTTCCATTTGCAGATGGGGATTTTGAAACAGTTATTTGTGTGGAAGTTCTTGAGCATCTTGATAATATACATAATCTTGCAAAGGACCTTTTTAGGTTATCAAGAAAAAATGTGCTGATATCGCTTCCAAATGCTTGGAGAGATGCAAGGGTGAAAGTTGAAAGAGGTCGTGGAGAAATTGCGCACTATGGGCTTCCTCTTGTAAGGCCTTATGATCGGCATAAATGGTTCTTTAATGCTGAGGATGCAGCGTCATTTTTGGGAGACATTGCGCCAGATGGATGGTCTTGTGAGCTGATAACAACGGAGCCAGAAAGAAGTAAGGTTGTAATGAAGTTGAGAAGATTTAGGTATTCAGAGTGGTCATATATAAATAGATACTGTCAGACTGTATGGGCTAAATATGAGTTTTCCTTAAATGAATGATAGGATGGTTTATTTGTTATAGTTCGTGCTAGGTGAGTTAGAGTCTGGCTACTATTGAATATGTTATATTATTTTTCTAAATAATCCCCGTTGTCTTGGTGGCTTTTTGACACGCTGAGAAACCGAGTGGTTTCCATTTGATCCGGCAGATATTTTTTGCGGTGAAGAAGAGTGTTATGCGGTGAAGGGTGGAATTACTCAGTATCGTGACAGGGACCACATGTCACTATCAACAGCACGAGAGGTTGTTGCTGAAATTGGTCAGAGAGGGGGGGTAGGTTAAATCAAGCAAGTTTGTTGTTGTATCTATGATGTTGAGCGAGACTTTATAAGTAAGTATATGTGTTCAAGATAGAATCGATTGGCACCTCTCCGTAGGTTTCTCTCTTGCCGAATAAACTTATTGGCGGCTTTCTCTGCCGTGTGTTGAAACGTGGTTTTAGAAGAATTGCTGATTGTTGTGGGTGAGCTTTTTTTCGGGTTGGTTAAATGGCTGCGTTTAGGAATAGGGAATAAACCTAGGTTTCTTAATCCATTTTTAAGCCCAAAGCTTTTTGAAGAAGCTATTTCAAGTCCTGTATGGTTAGTGAGTTTTTGAAAGCCATTATTGGATATATAGAAGATATGCCCTGGAGTTGTAAGTGCAGCTTGTCTATCTTTATTAAATTGGCGTATTTTTGGCTTTATCTCATTTGTTCCATTTGGAATTCGAACATAGATAAATCCATCGGGGGTGAGAAGATCTGTGGCTCTTTCCAGAAAACGTTTTGGGGCTGGTACATGTTCAATGACATCTCGTAGATGTATGCAATCAAAGGATTTGCCATCAAGTTGGGGTGAAAAAATATCCCCATAAATGAGTTCTAACCCTGTCCTTTGTGAGGCATCATTTATGGCATTCTCGTTGATGTCTAAGCCAGTGGTTTTCCATTCAGACTGTTTTTCAATACCCAAAAGAAAATCGGCAGCACCGCAGCCGATATCTAGCAATGTCCCATGTTGTTTATGAGGATGAAGGTAGACCTCTGCAAAACCTTGACCTCTGCCGAATTGCTTCGGATTATTTCCACGGTAAAAATTGTAACCATCGGAGTAATGTGCTTCTAAAGCTGTGTCAGTTGGTATTGGATCAAAGTAGTATGAATGACATTCTTGACACTGGGAGATTGGGTAAGATGTATCCTTGTTTTGAAGGCGCATTAGCAGGTCGATTTTTTCAATTTTTCCTCCCGTACATATTGGGCATTTCATAATGGCTCTCTACTAAATTGGAGTGATAAATATGGATGACATAAGGCCAATGTCATTTGCTGTGTTCGTGGCGCCATTTTCTGAGTTTTTTAAATGGCATGCTGAGAATGAATTTTCTGAAAAATTGGAGTCTACCATATAGGCTAGTTATCCAAGGAGTGCTCTTTGGTATGTACCATGAATTGAATCCAGTGCGGCGGACCCTCTTAAAGCCTTGTGATGTGAGGTAGTGGTGAATGGAAAAGTCTCGCCCCCAGTCCTCAATCAGTATCAAGTCACATGTGATTTCACTGAAATTAATGCCGCGAAGAACATCAACTTCTGTTCCCTCTGTATCAATGGATAGGAAATTAAGATGCTTCCACCCTCTTTCCTTAACGAGTTCCCCTAATGTTTTGACCGTAACATTGATAGCTCCTGTTATGACATGGTCATCCATGATCTGTTGAGCATCAAGAGTGGATTGTCTATCGGCTACTGTGAATGTCATTTCTCCTGCGGTAGCTTTCTCTGGAGAAGTTAGGGCGCACTCCTCAACATCAATATTCGAGTCACGGAATTTTTGAGCATGATCAGGCAGAGGCTCAACTACAAACCCTTTCCAAAGTGTGTCCCAAAAAATTTTGCTTACTGCGCTATCAGGATGATTTCCCCCAATATCTACAAATATACCTTGGTTGGTATTAGAAAAGAAATCGATAAGAAACCTCTCTTCATATGAGCTTTTGTAAATAGAAGGTTTTATTAGTAAATTTGCCAGCATGAGGGTTGTGTCTGTTTTTTTGATATAGAGAATTTTATTATGTGTATTGATTCGAATATTGAAAATATTGTTCTAGTACTTTAAAGCTTAACCAGTCTTCTATGTATGGGTCCTTGAATTGCTCTGTCCACTGATTGGCATTATGGATTATTTCTTCAGCCTTCTCAGGGTGATCAATATAATGCTCGATTTTTTCTTTTATGTCAGAATAGTCATCCTTAAGTTTCACGTAATGGATGTCAGGAGCTAGATTTCCTTCCATAAACCAAGTTTCATATTTTGGTTTTTTCATAAATAACAATGAGTTAGATGATAGTATCCATTTTGTGCTAGTGGCGACATCATTTCCTTCAATTGAGAGTATAAATTTGTTTTGAAGCTGTTCTGAAATACTCATGAATGGTTTTTGCCACTGAGGATTGAGGTTTCCATTTTTGTTATGTTGAGCAATATCAATTAGGGGGGACTTATCAAAGAATTGTTTTAGGAAGTCAATCCGATGTTGCTTGTAAGCAGCTCCTCTCCAGACCAATTTATTTTTCTTTTTTTGAAATGGGATTGTGTCATCAATGAATTTAAAATGACGTATTTTGACAAACTTATATAGTACTGATTGTTGGTTGGGGTTATCAGCCGTTGCAATTGGCCTACTTTTAACTAGAGTTGGTATTTCAGGTACGTGAGTGACATCCCGAAATAGGTAGCTAATAGATGCATCTTGAGGGAAGTAACGGGCATATTCCATTAAATCAAACCAATACATGCTGCCAGCCCCTTTGATGGGGATATCCTTTATAGGTATTCCATGATCCCCAAGTGAAAAGGGTTTTGTGTTTTGGTTATAGTAGTTGAGTCGGTCCAGTAGAGTGTCTTCATCAAAGTGATGCATGTGCTCTTCAAGCTTTTTGTAATCTATTTTGAGGAGGGATTTCGGGTAAATGATACGTCCCAACCCTTTCATATAATAATAGAAACGGTTGTTGCGTGTTTGCAATAGGCGTTCAATATTCATGGCTCGGTGTGCAAATTATAAAGCGTTCTGTTAACTTGTGGAGAGTGTCTGACTATTGAATTGCAGTTTGTAATAATTGGCATAAAACCCTTCCTTATCTAGTAGCTCTTGATGAGTTCCATACTCAGTAATCGCACCATTATTCATGACTACGATCTGGTTGGCATGCTCAATAGTAGAGAGACGGTGCGCAATTACGATACTGGTGCGATTGTGCATCAATTCTTCCAGTGCCTCTTGGATATGGCGCTCAGACTCTGTATCCAGTGCTGAGGTGGCTTCATCTAAGATTAGAATAGGTGCATTTTTGTAGAAGGCACGTGCGATTGCGATACGCTGTCGCTGTCCACCAGAGAGCGTAATTCCATTCTGCCCAACCTGTGTGTGGATGCCATCGGATAGGGGGGTTACAAATTCAAGGGCATGTGCAGCCTTGAGAGCACTTGTGGCTTTTTCTTCATCAGGGGTGGGGTCGGTGTAGGCTACATTGTTCAGTATGGTGTCATTAAATAGCCGTACATCTTGTGAAACCATGGCTATGTTTGCTCGTAGGCTTTGAAGCGAGATGTTATGTATTGAGGTGCCGCCTATCTGAATGTCTCCTTGTTCAAGGGAGTAAAGCCCAGCAAGCAGGTTGGTGATCGTGGTTTTTCCACTGCCTGACTTGCCAATCAGCGCATAGGTTTTTCCTTTTGGAATTGTGAGATTGAATCCATCGATTACTTTCTTAGTGTCATCGTATGCGTAGTGGATGCCGGTGAACTCAATGTCGCCATTGATCGAGTCTGTTGAGAGTGTTGCCTCCTGTTGCTGTTCTCTAGTCTCGTCTAAGAGGCCAAAAATAATTTCTGCTGAAGCGAGACCCCTTTGGATAATGGAGGTGACATCTGTTAGGCGTTTGATCGGGGGAAGCAGCAGTAGCAGTGAGGTGAGGAAGGATACAAACTCTCCTGCTGTTACCTGACTGTGGTTCTCTCCCTGTAGAGCGATGGCGATGATCATAGAAACAGAGAGAGAAGAGAGAAGTTGAACCAGTGGAGTTACGGCTGATTGGGCAACGGTAGTACGCATTGCAAGACCACGGTGTTTCTCATTGGCATGCTGGAAACGGTTTTTTTCAAAATCTTCAGCGGTAAAGATTTTGACCACCCGATTATTACTGACAGCCTCTTCAATCATGTGTGTAATATCGGCCAGCGCATGCTGGCTAGAGCGGCTTACCTTTCTCAGTCGTTTATTGAAGTAACGAACGGTTAGGATGATCAGGGGGAAAAGTATGAGTGTAATACTTGTGAGCTGCCAGTTGAGCCAGAGTAACCAAGCCATCAGTGCAAGAATGGTGAGTGTGTCCCGAATTAGTACGGTGAGTGCCATGGTGGCTGAGACAGTGACCTGTTGTGGGTTGGTTGCAATATGAGAAGCTAAGCGACCACTGGAGTGTTGGTCATAAAAGCGGGTCGGCAGAAAAAGAGTATGCTCGAACATGGCCTGACGAAGGTCAGTAACTACGCGGTTAGCCACCCAGGATGAGGCGTATTTTGAGGTGAAACCGAGTGCTCCCCGGAGTAGAAAGAGGACAACCAGCGCAATAGGAATCCACTGGATAAACTCTTCGTTGTGGTTGGTGAACCCTTCGTCCAGAAGAGGCTTCAGTAGTGCTGGTAGAACCGGCTCGGTAATGGCGAGCAGCGCAAGCAGCACAACGGATGTGGTCAGTACCTTCCAGTAGGGGCGAACATAGGTGAGTAGGCGGAAGTAGAGCGCCCGACTGCTGAGTTCAGAGTGTTTCATGCTTACGTTTCAGTGTGTCTTGATAGAGCTGGAGTAGTGTGTCGGCCATTGTACTGCCTTTATAGGGGGCCATATCGTTTGTTTGTATGGGATCTCTTTTTTGCAGTGTTTTGATCGCCTTTATCCATGCCGTTGTATCCAGAGGATCGGGTGCAGAAATGCCTATCGCCTCGGTAAGGTCTGCGGCTCCGGTAGTGTTGCTGGCGAGCACAGGAAGGCCGCTGGCGGCCGCCTCAAGTGTGCTGTTGGGTAGTGGATCATATAGGGATGGAAATACGAATAGATCTGCAGCACCAATGAATGGACGAACATCCTGTTGTGGTCCCAGAAAATGGATTTTTGATTCCAATTTCATCTTCTTGCTCAGGGTGTTGAACTTTTCCTGATGCTTGTCTTTGCCAATAATGATGAGCTGGTGTTCATCAGGGAGTTGACTGAAAATCTCTAACAGTTTTTTGACCCCCTTTCTTTCATAGCCAGAGCCGATAAAGAGAGAAACATAGGTATCCTCTGGAATGTTGTGTTGTTCACGAATAGAGGTGCGATACTGCGTTCTTAAATTAGGATGAAATTTTTCTTGATCGACAGCATTAGGGACGACAACAATTTGTGCTTGGTGTGAGGGGAAATAGTGAGTAATTTCCTGCTTGATAGTCTCTGAGTTGGCGATGATGGTCAGTAGTTTTTTGTTCTCAAAGACGCGCCTCTCCTGTCTCAGAATGTACCGATGGTAAGGGGAGATAGATATCCAAATCTTCCCCCACCAGGATTGAGCGCGCTGGCGTTGGTGTAGCCATCCTCGATGAACGCCATCCCCTGCACGATAGATATCCGCACAAGGGGCACGTTCGTGGGATTGTACGATATCAAAATCGTGTTGTTTCAGGGTGGCGCAAGCAGCCCGATAAAATGACCAATCCCGCCAGAGGCGTCCCAGATAAAACGGGTTGCATTCAATGATATTGAGTGCCTGATTTGCAGGCTCTTTCCATTGGCGTGTGATGAGCGTCACCTCTGTTTCGGTATGCTCATTAAGGGCTTTAAGTAGAGTGTCTACAAAGCGCTCTGCCCCCCCATGTGGAGTGTATTTCTGGCGGATGACGGCAATACGTAGTTTTTTCTTGTTGGTTGAATTCATTGTCTGATCTGCTACCCGTAATAATTCGGCTGGTTGGGCGGCTGACTTTTAAAGCGCCGATGGATCCAGAGATACTGTTCGGGGTTACTTCGAACCGCTGTTTCGATGAGTTGGTTCAACTGGTCGGTCTCTTCCTGAATATGGCTACCATCAACGGTTAGTGGTGGAAGCAGATTGAGTCTGTAAATGCAGCCATTGTTATCCCTATGAGCAAAGAAGGGGATGATGGTGGTTCCAGTCATCTTAGCAAGGCGTGAGGTGGCGGTATTGGTTGCTGCCGGTATTCCGAAAAAGTTAGAGAAAATACTGCCCTTATGGTCGAAGTTTTGATCCATCGCATACCAGACAATGCCGTTCCCTTTTAATTTTTTGACCATCTCTCGGATGTTGTTTTTGGGGATTGTAGAGGCCAGTATGCGTTCTCTTCCTTGTTGGATGGTCTGGTTGATGACAGGGTTCTTGTTGGGGCGGTAGACGGCGTGTACGGGGCGTTTGGTGGCAAGCATGATTCCAGAGAGATCCAGCGTGGTGAAATGAGCGCTGAAGAGTAATACCCCGTTTCCTCTCTCCAGAGCATGGTCAAGGTGTTCCAGACCTGATATTTTTATAAAGGACTCTAGTTTACTTCTGCTGCCCCACCAGCCTAGCGCTGTTTCAAATAGAGACATCCCCAAGGATTCAAAATGTTTTGTGAGCAGTTGCGCAATTTGCTGTTGAGAATAACTGGGGAAAGCCAGTTTTAGATTGATCTCGGCAATCGCTTTCCTCTTTTTAAAAAGTCGTTGCCCTAACCTTCCGGCTCCTCTTCCGATTGCCAGCTGTAGTGGGAAGGGGAGTAAAGTGAGTAGGCGCAGTACCAGTAGTAGAAACCAGATGATCCAGTATCTGGGGTGGTAGCTTCTGTTCATTGTAGTCTAAGTGGTAACTCTATCAGACGGTTACGTGGTTTTTTTGCTTCACGCCACTCTCTCTTTTGTAGATGCTGTTCCCGTGCTTGCTGAAGATTTCTCTAGCAGTATTGCGGATGGTGGTACGAGTCTGGTCACTGATGCGCATTGCTTTATTGTAACAAAATCACTTTAGATGGTGTCAGAGAGTCGGTGCAATAGCAGGCCGTGATTTGTGCTCTAAATCTGGTAAAGTTTGCAATCGATGAATCGATTTATATACTCACTGTTGCTCTATTTGCTATTGCCATTGATCCCGCTGCGCCTGTTGTGGCGCAGCTTGCGTACTCTCGAGTATCGACGCCGCTGGCAGGAACGTTTTGCCTTTTATCAGGGGGAGTCACCAGAAGTAAAAATTTGGCTTCACACGGTTTCGGTAGGAGAGTTTGTTGCGGTCATCCCGCTGATTCAGGCGTTGATTGAAGAGATGCCCGCAGAGGAAATATTGGTGACCACAATGACCCCTACCGGATCGGCAAGGGTTCAGGAGACTTTTGGGGGGCAGATTCAGCACTGCTATCTCCCCTATGATTTTCTGAGTGCAGTAACCCGTTTTTTTCACTATTACCGCCCTTCACTGGCCGTAGTGATGGAGACAGAACTTTGGCCCAACCTGTTCCATGCCTGTGGACAACAAAAGATCCCGCTGTTATTGGCGAATGTGCGTCTCTCCCAGCGATCGATGGAGGGGTATCAGCGTTGGGCTGGGGGATTGGTCAATGAGGCGCTGCAACAGGTCGATTGGGCTGCAGTGCAGAGTGAGGCCGATGGAAAACGGTTGGTCTCCTTGGGGATAGACAGGAGCCGTGTCGAGGTGACGGGTAGTATCAAGTTTGATCTTACCCTGCCAGAGAAGCTGGGACAGCAGGGAGATGAATTACGCAGCCTTTTGGGGGCAGATCGCCCTGTGTGGATTGCGGCTAGTACGCGTGAGGGGGAGGAGCGGCAAGTTATGCAAGCACACCAACAGATGCTCAAAAAGATTCCGAATGCACTGTTGATTTTAGTGCCGCGTCACCCAGAACGCTTCAGTAGTGTAGCCAAAGAGGGGCGTAACGCTGGACTGGTACTGATACGCAGAAGTGAAGGTGAAGTTTGCAGTGAGGCGACTCAAATCTATCTGGGGGATACTATGGGTGAAATGCTGCTGTTCTATTCAGCCGCTGATGTCGCTTATGTGGGTGGCAGCCTAGTACCGACAGGCTCACACAATATGCTGGAGCCTGCTGCTTTGGGCAAACCAGTACTATTCGGCCCACACCGCTTCAACTTTGCCGAAATCAGCCAACTGTTGATTGATCAGGGGGCGGCACAAGAGGTTACCAGTGCAAGTGAGCTGGCAGATCAACTTATTCAGCTGCTACAGCAACCTGAGAGACGACAGCAGATGGGTGCGCAGGGGGTACGGGTTGTAGAGCAAAACCGTGGCGCACTACAGCGGCTGCTGACGGGGGTTCATCACCAGTTTAAGGAGGCTCAGAAGGTAAACTGAGAGCTGCTAGAGGCTATCAGGCTATCCACCTCAGTCTCAAACAGTGACTCAGTGACCCAGCTCTCCTCATCCATGCGACTCATCAGGGTGGCGCTCTTTACCCCATCCTGTTCAACAATGGCAAGCAGTCGACCGCCATTTTTCACCAAATTTTGGATAGCATCAGGAATTTCCCTGACTGCACCACCCATCACTACCACATCATACTGGCTACCGGGGTTCCACTGTGGAGAGAGTGCATCACCGCTCTCCAGAATATAGTTACCGATCTTCTCAGCAATCAGCCGATCTTTTGCCTGCTCGGTCAGGCTCTCGTGGGTATCAATGCTACGTACCGAGGCCCCCAGCTTACAAAGTAGTGCAGTCACATAACCACTACCGGTGCCAATTTCCAGCACAGTCTCACTCTTCTGTAGCTCCAGTGTCTGTAGTACCCGTGCCTCTAGGCGCGGCTCCATCATCTTCTGCCCCTCTCCAATCGGTAGCGCAACATCCGTATAGGCCAATGTCTGTTGCGACTCCGCGACAAAGCGGTGGCGTGGTGTGCTCTCAATGGCATCCAGTACCCGTGAGTCCATCACATCCCAGGGACGGATTTGTTGCTCAACCATATTCAAACGCGCTTGATCCAGATTCATCTTTACCTCTCCAAAGTGCTGCTCATATTGGGCGCTATGATATAGTGCGCGGATTCGAACTGCTAGGGGTGTCTGTTTCGACAGGCTGAGAGCAAACCCTTGGGAAATACCTGATCCGGATCATGCCGGCGTAGGAAATGCAGCGCTGAAAAATAAAGGAATTTAAGTAGATGAATGCCAGACCCGAAGATGTACATGCACGTATCCACCAGGCCGGTGATGTTGCGGTAGAGCCGTTTCCACAATCACAAAAAATCTATGTAGAGGGGAGCCGTTCCGATATCCGCGTACCGATGCGTGAGATTACCCTCACTACCGATGAGAAAATTCACGTCTATGATACCTCTGGCCCCTTCTCTGATCCTGCGATCAAGGTTGATCTGCGACAGGGGTTAGACCCGATTCGTAGCTGCTGGATTGAGGATCGCGGTGACACAGAGCAGTTAGATAGCCTTTCCTCAGAGTATGGTCAGCAGCGGGCAGAAGATCCTGAACTGGCCTCGCTCCGCTTTCATCAAGAGAGAAAGCCACGGCGTGCAGTTGCGGGTAAAAACGTCAGCCAGATGCACTACGCCCGCAAAGGGATTGTCACCCCAGAGATGGAGTATGTGGCGATCCGTGAAAACCAAAAGCTGGAGGCAGTACAGGACGCAGGACTGCTGAAGCAGCACACCGGCGAATCCTTTGGTGCTGCAATCCCCAAAATAATCACCCCTGAATTTGTGCGCGATGAAGTGGCGCGTGGACGGGCGATTATCCCCGCCAACATCAATCATCCCGAAGTGGAGCCGATGATTATCGGCCGTAACTTCCTCACCAAAATTAACGCCAACATCGGCAACTCTGCGCTCGGCTCCTCCATTGAAGAGGAGGTGGAGAAGATGGCGTGGTCGATCCGCTGGGGGGGCGACACGGTGATGGACCTCTCCACAGGTAAGAATATTCATGAGACCCGCGAGTGGATTGTACGCAACTCCCCCGTACCCATTGGTACGGTGCCGATCTATCAGGCATTGGAGAAGGTGGACGGTATTGCTGAGGATCTTAACTGGGAGGTGATGCGCGATACCCTGATTGAACAGGCGGAGCAGGGGGTGGACTACTTCACTATCCATGCGGGGCTGTTGTTGCGTCATGTGCCGATGACAGCAGAACGTGTCACCGGAATTGTCTCTCGTGGTGGTTCTATCATGGCCAAGTGGTGTCTGGCTCACCATACAGAGAGCTTCCTCTATACTCACTTTGAAGAGATTTGCGAGATCATGAAGGCCTACGATGTCTCTTTCTCGTTGGGGGATGGCTTGCGCCCTGGGTCACTGGCCGATGCTAATGATGCCGCACAGTTTGGTGAGCTGGAGGTGCTGGGGGAGTTGACCAAGGTGGCCTGGGAGCATGATGTGCAGACCATCATTGAAGGGCCCGGTCACGTACCGATGCATATGATCAAAGAGAATATGGACAAGCAGATTGAGGTGTGTGGTGAAGCGCCGTTCTATACCCTCGGCCCACTGGTGACCGATATCTCTCCCGGCTATGACCACCTAAGCTCTGCGATTGGTGCGGCAATGATCGGTTGGTATGGCACTGCGATGCTCTGCTATGTGACCCCCAAAGAGCATTTGGGGCTGCCAGATAAAGAGGATGTGCGTGAAGGGATTGTCGCCTACAAGATAGCTGCCCATGCCGCAGATATCGCCAAGGGGCACCCTGGATCACAGGTGCGAGACAACGCCATGAGCAAGGCCCGTTTCGAGTTCCGCTGGTATGACCAGTTTGCACTGGCACTAGATCCAGAGCGTGCGATTGAATTCCACGATGCAACACTACCGAAAGAGTCGGCCAAGGTAGCCCATTTCTGCTCTATGTGTGGCCCAAAATTCTGCTCAATGAAGATCAGTCAAGAGGTGCGGGACTACGCCGATAATCTCAAGGGGATGGAAGAGAAATCGAAAGAGTTTACTGAGGGTGGTGGAGAGATCTATCGTAAGGTATAGGTCAGGCTGCTGATGTACGCTCCAGCCGTTTGAGCTGGAGCATCAGCAGTGTACCCAAAACCATCATCCCTGCAGCTAGATAGAGTCCATCATTATAGTTTCCGCTCTGCTGTGCCAGTAATCCCGTAATGGCTGGGGCAGCAATCTGTGCAACTCCATAGGTAATGGTCATCTTTCCCATCATCTTTGCGGGCCGAGTGGGGTAGTAGCGCCCTGCCATCGTTAGCACCAAGCTCACAATACCAACAAAGGTGCTACCAAACAGCAGTGCACTGATCACCGCGCCAACCCATGTAGGCAACAGAACCGGCAGTAGAATACTGATGATCTGTAGTAGAAAGGCGGCAATCAGTGCGTTGAGTTCACCACTGCGCCGCGCGATCAGATCCCAGATGATACAGGCAGGTGCAGCCCCCAACCCCAGTAGTAGAAAGGTCCAGCTTCCATTGCCACTTAATGCGGGAATTTGATCGATGATGGCGACGATAAAAGTAGCGCTTACCACATAGCCAACCCCTGCACAAAAATAGGCAGCCATAAATAGATAGAGATAGGTTCTGCTGGGTGGGCAGTCAACCAGTGTTGCACCGTTTTGTGTGGTAGTGGAGCTGTCTGGTGGTGGCAGCCAGCGCCAGGCAGGAATCATCAAGATCACTCCAGCAAGGCTAAGCAGTAGCCACTGTTGATCCCATGGGAGTGGATTCATCAACTCAATCGCCAGTGCACTGAAGGCGATACCCAACCCGATACCGCTGAAGTGAATCCCCAGCTCACTGCGGTGATTATGTCGTAGTAGCCAATTGAGAATCAGGCCAGAACCCAGCAGCAATCCGGCAGCGCTGCTCAGTCCGGCAAAGAAGCGAGAGAGTGACCAGAGCCAGAGGTTATCGGTGAACCCCATTCCTACGGTAGATATCACGGCAACAATCAGTCCGATTCGGTAGAGGCGATCTTTTAGCACCAAGTTGCTGATCAGTGATGCAATGCTCGCCCCAAGCAGGTAGCCAATATAGTTGATTGAGGCGAGCCAGCCCGCCTCTGCGACCCCTAACCCCGCCTGTTGCTGCATCAGTGGTAGCAGTGGGGTATAGGCAAAGCGGGCGATGCCCAGCATTAGAATCAGACTGAGAATACCAGCGCTGAGTACTTGAATGCGTTGATGAGGGTGGGTCATTGGCTGCTGTCTTGATGTGGGTGAAGAGTGATTCTATCAAGGTTCAATGTTGGCTTATGGAGAAGTCACAGAAAGATATTGCTGTAGAATAACGACACAATGTTGTGACCTGACTGTTTCTGGAGTTGTTATCAAGATGTTCCACTATCGGCGTGAAATTGATGGCCTGAGGGCAATCGCTATTCTTCCCGTGATCTTCTTTCACGCGGGGTTTCAGTGGTTTTCTGGTGGGTATGTCGGTGTCGATATCTTCTTTGTGATCAGTGGGTACCTGATCTCCTCTATTATCTTTAAAGAGTGCACAGCTGGAACCTTTACCCTCCAAAATTTCTATGAGCGTCGTGCAAGGCGTATTCTCCCCGCCCTGTTTCTGGTGACGGCATCGTCTATCCCTCTGGCATGGTGTAAGCGACCTTAAAACAGGGTACTTCTCACCGGCCAACTAACCCGTAACACTACTCTCCGCTCGTAACTACTACAGGAGAGACGTGATGGGTAAATCAAGGCAAGCACTACGATGCTACTGGGAGC
>Ga0209776_1000373_pt1 | contig 32190 bp, 27 predicted proteins | sample SaaInlLV_10m_DNA_3_FD_184670 | JGI IMG/M metagenome (GOLD analysis project Ga0209776, IMG submission 184670) | Marine microbial communities from expanding oxygen minimum zones in the Saanich Inlet - Saanich Inlet SI073_LV_165m_DNA (SPAdes) (version 2) | ecosystem: Environmental > Aquatic >...
CAAGTGCCTCTAATTTAGCAGAAGAATAGCATTCATCGCCTAATAGCTTACTAATTTTATATTTAATGCGTAGATTTATCAAAGATGCCATATCAAATAAACCCTTTGGAACACTCCATTTTGGAATTGGCTTGCCCAATATATTACACATAGCGTTATAAATATCACGAGAAGAATGTGGAATGCCGTCTGTAGCAATAAATATTTCTCCATTGGCACGATCATCATTAGCAACTAACAAAATTACCCGAACCAAGTCATCTACATGAATCATGGAACGTCGATTCCCCGTCTCAGGTAAAGGTGGAAACCAGCCCCTCGCAATACCTGACAACATTAATTGCAAATTACCCTTAACCTCTGGACCGTAAACCAATGAGGGACGGATGATTGACACATGCATGTCAGATTCGTTACCTATTTTTAATAGCTTTAACTCTGCCTCTCGTTTGCTTTTACCATAGACTCCTTCAGGCTCATTCTGATCAGACTCATTAATACACTTGCCAGAAACCAAACCCCCTCCAGCCTTCACACTACTAACAAATATAAATCTCTTTACACCGCTTACTACCGCCAATCTAGCCAGTTCAACTGTAACCTCTATATTCACCGCATGATACAAATGCTTTGCTTTACTAGGATCTTGCATATCATGTGCAAAGCCCGCAAGATGAAAAACAGTATCTATAGATTCGAGAGTATGCTTAGGTATTCTATCTTGTCCCAGATTACATACAACTGTTTCATAATTATTGACCTCAGCTCTAGCAAGCAACCTAACATCGCACTCTATAGTGTTCAACAAGCCAAGTAGTCGACTACCAATAAATCCAGTTGATCCTGTTACTAAATACTTCGTCATTTAATCGTTATAACCAACCAATTGGCTGGTCAAATTATTGATAATACTATCTTTATTAAAGGTTGTTTTTAATAGCTTGTCATTATTAATAATAAACTCATCTTTTTCTTTCTTTGACATGTCTATACACTTTTCAAAAGATTCTTTAATAAGGTTTATGTTAGATGGATCTACACTAACACCAAGATTATTATTATTCACAATATCTGCCACATCTCCATTAATAATAGCCAATATAGGCTTTCTAGCCGCAATATAGGTTTGGGTTTTAGCAGGAACAGTTACTGAAAAAATTGGCTTATCAATTAAAGATACAATTAGAAAATCACTGGCTTTATAAAATTTAGCCATATTTTCACGCTTTTGTTTTCCTTGAAAGATAATGTTTGGATTGTTATTCGAAATTTTTTTTAAAAAAATCAGATTAGAGCCATCGCCAATAATATTCAATTGGGTTTTCTTCTGATATTCATCTGATAACAAACAAAAAGCATTGATAATATTCTCTAGATTTTGCACCTTGCCAATATTTCCCGCAAAAGTAAAGTGAACTTTTTGAGTTTTGCTTAGAGTAGTAGGATCTATATCCATATCCAAATCATCTGCCCAATTTGGCGCATAGCCAAACTTTAAGCCCTTCTTAACATATGACTCTAATTTTGACTCAAAGCCTTTGCTTGAAATGGCAATGGCAGTAATATTGTGATACATAAATTTTACAAATACATCTAACAGGGTTGAGAGCGCCTTAGTTTTTTTAAACCCATATGCATAAACACTGTCGGGCCAAACATCTTGCACCCAAAGCATCGTTGGCTTCTTGTATAACTTACGAATCACAACTGCTGGCAACATATCTGTTAATGAGCCCAAATTAAACCCGAAAACATAGTCATACTTTCTGCCAATAAAGATTGCAGCAATACTACCAAAAACCATAAAGTTTATATATTTCAGTATTTTTTTAATTGCACTATCTCTATAACCAGTAACAGCTCGCAATCTAAAAATGTTTATACCTTGGCATTCGTCTTTTCGAAAGAAGCTATTTTTATAGCCTGAAAATAGTCTTCCCAATGGATAAGTTGGTGCCAAAGTTAATACATCAACGTCGTATCCTTTATTTTTCCATGACAAGGCGACATCATTTATCTTGAACTCTTCAGGATAGAAGCATTCTGTAACAATTAATATCTTTTTATTCTTGATCAAAACTCCAAACCTTATATTGAGAATACAGTGGTCTGTTGTTAGCAATCAAACTAACCATGTCGGAAATCATTTGATCATAAGATGGTATTTCATAATCCATTAACAATCGGGTATCAATAAAGATTTTATTGACATCTTTCCCGCTGAATGGCTTAATGTTGATATCTTTTTTCGTATATTTTTGGAACAACTGAAGAAGATCATGCTTACTGATTGATGAGTTATTAGTCACATGATACAAGCCAGTTATATGATGATCAATAGACCACTTAACAGCTTTTGCAAGCTCTGTTGTGGTAACTCCTGACCAAATAGCTTTTGTGTAGCCAGGAATTTCACCCGACTGACCCATGAACCAATGAAACAATTCTTCTCCATCATTTTTTAACTCAGGCCCTACAACAGAAGTTCTTAACGTAAGATGCTTGTCACTAATAACCTCTCCAAGTCCTTTAGTTTTAGCATATACACCCCTTCCATCTTTTTCATCCATTTCAATATACGGCTCTTTCTTGTCACCTGAAAAAACACAATCAGTTGATATGTGGATTAATTTTGCATTAATTTTATCTGCCAGTCTAGTCAATCTATGTGGCATATATGAATTAAGAAAGATAGCATTTTCAGGATCTGCATCCGATCCGTTAATCAAAATACCAATACAGTTAATAATGTACTGCGGTCTAATACCTATTATTTTATCAATGAAAGCTTGTTCATTTCTAGCATTTAATAAAATCGTATCATCTTGAATTTTATTTTGATATGAGATATTGTGCAGCTCATAATTATCACTATTTTTTAAATAATTATAAACCTGATGTCCTATTAAACCTGCAGAGCCGAGAACAAGAACTTTGTCTTTCAAAACTATACCTCTTTATGCCAGACAGTTCTATTGACATAATCAACATATGACAAGATGATTCTTAAAATCTTCTTAGAAACATTGTCAGCCTCATAATCCCTAACTAGCTTTATTACTCTAACATCATGTGAATGATGGGCTGTTGCAACCTCTACTGCATCAATAACTCTAGCCTTATTCAATCCTGACATTATTACTGTAGTTTCATCCATACCTTCTGGTCTTTCGTGCGCCTGACGTATTGTGACAGCAGGTAAATTCAGTATTGATCCCTCTTCAGCAATAGTGCCACTATCTGAGATCACACAAAATGCATTCATCTGTAGATTGTTATACTCATGGAAGCCATAAGGCTTTGAGAATCTAATTAAAGGATTTTCATTTTGGTAATCAATATCTTCCAATTTTTTTCTTGTTCTTGGGTGTGTAGAAATAATAATTGGCATATTATATTTCTTAGTTAACTCGTCTATTGACTCCAGTAAATCGCTGAAGTTTTTAGGTGAGTCAACATTCTCCTCCCTGTGAATGCTCATAACAATATATTCTTTTGGCTTTAGCCTCTCTCTTTCTAGAATATCGCTAGATTTGATCTTTTCCATATTAGCATTTAACACCTCTGTCATTGGTGAACCGGTTTTAATAATTGTTTCAGGTTTGATGCCTTCTGCAATCAGGTAATCTCTCGCTTGTTCTGAAAGGGGTAGGTTGATATCACTCAAATGATCTACAATTTTCCTATTAACTTCTTCTGGCACTCTTTGATCAAAGCATCGATTGCCTGCTTCCATATGAAAAATTGGTATCTTTCTCTTCTTAGCAGGAATAACACTTAAACAACTATTAGTATCACCATAGATTAGTAAAGCATCTGGCTGTATTTCATCAAAGACCTTATCAGCTTTTGCAATAATATCTCCAATAGTTTCTGACGGTGTACCTTTAACAGCTTCCAAGAAAATATCAGGCCTTCTAATATTCAACTGTTCGAAAAATAACTCATTCAACTCATAATCATAATTTTGACCAGTATGGACAATCGTATGGTCTACATGCCGATCTAATTCTTTCATCACCTGACTTAGCTTAATAATCTCCGGTCTAGTACCCACAATAGTCATCACCTTAAGTTTACTCATTACTCTGAAACTCCTTTAAATCATCCTGAATCTCTCTAAGGTTCAACAACAATTCTTCTAATTCCTTTTCATTTAGTCTATGCGTGTTATGAGAGTGGTATTCACCCGCTTCCGTAACCACCTCTTCACCCTCTTCAAAAAATTTGGTGTAATTTAGATCTCGTGTATCGGTAGGAATTCGATAATATTCACCCATATCAATAGCTTTCACCATTTCCTCTTTCGTCAGCAAAGTTTCGTATAATTTTTCACCATGCCTTGTACCAATAGTTCTTACTTCATGATTAGGCACACCTAAAATATTTTTCATCGTATTAGCAAGTAGCTCTACAGTTGCAGCCGGAGCCTTTTGGACAAAAATATCACCACTCTGCCCATTCTCAAATGCAAACAATACCAAATCTACCGCCTGATCTAAACTCATCATAAACCTAGTCATATTTGGATCTGTAATAGTTATAGGCCTTCCACGCCTAACTTGGTCAATAAATAACGGAATAACTGAACCTCGACTAGCCATTACATTGCCATACCTAGTACAGGCTATCATGGTATCTTTGATATTTCTACCTTTCGATACAATCACTCTCTCCATCATAGCCTTACTAATACCCATTGCATTGATTGGGTACACAGCTTTATCTGTACTAAGTGCGATTACTTTTTTTACACCAGCATTAATAGCTGAATTTAGTAAATTTTCAGTACCGATTACATTAGTTTTAACCGCCTGCATAGGATAAAACTCGCACGACGGTACTTGCTTAAGTGCAGCAGCATGGAAGACATAATCAACACCCCTCATTGCATCGTCAATTGAATTTTTATCTCTTACATCTCCGATATAAAATTTAAGCTTATCGTTGTTATAAAACTTTCTCATATCATCCTGCTTAAGCTCATCTCTCGAGAAAATTCGTATTTCCTTGATACTGGTGGTCAAGAATCTTCTCAATACCGCATTCCCAAACGAACCCGTACCGCCAGCAATTAACAAAACTTTATTTTTAAACATATTTAACCTTATTAAAATTTATTTACTTTTTAAAAAACACTAATTAACACTAGGCATTCTATCTTTTACTTTTACTTATATCTAATAAATTTAAAGCATACCCATCCCATTTAAGCTGTGACACTCTTATTTTAGAATTTTTTAATAATTCCTCACAAAGCTTTTCATCTTCAATTAATCTAATTATTTGACTAGCAGCGCAAACATGGTCATTATTATTAAAATATAGCGCAGAATTAGACAATATTTCTTTATTTGAGGCACTGTCTGAAGAAACTATCAACTTACCACATGCTAAATATTCAGAAAGAATTATCGAATTAGCCTCATATTTACTTGCAAATAACAATATATCGGCCTTTTCCAACTGTTCATTTTTTACCTTATCATCTACATTCCCTAAAAAAACTATATTATCAGTCACATTGTAATTTCTGGCACTTTGCTCCAACTCTTTCCTTATATTTTTTTGTAAAAAACCTCCAACTAGATATAACTTAAAATTATGAGAGTTGTTCTGCTTAAGATAGTGTAAGGCCCTTATAAGAATTATGTGATTTTTATACTTCCATATAGGGGAAAGATATAAAAGCGATATTGTATTTTTATAGTTTAATTTATTTTGTATTAAAGGTATGCTATCACTACAGCCTGTTAGTTGAACTTGTATATTTTTACCCTTACATTTGCATGCCTTCTGCATCAAATTGGATAAATAATAAGATGGTAAAATTATTCGATCAGATTTTTTAATACTATGGCAATAGATTTTTTTTAGTAAACTAAACTTAACTCTGCTTACCACTCTCGGAAAATAATTTAACTTCTCTTTCTTGCTAATAAAGGGAAGTACATTATTTATTGTGACTGTTATTTTTATATTATGCTTAAAATATCTGAAAAATACAAATCCAGAAAGTGCTACTAAGTGTGAAATATCATTTTTCAATAAAATATATGGTAATTTAAAAAAATGCCAATAAGCCATATAAAATAAATTGTAGTATTTGTCATCTACATATATTCTAATAATATTTCTATCATGCACTTGACACTTTTGACTACTCTTCAGCTGGGCAACAAACAACTTGGTATTGTCTTGATTGTGCTTGATAAACTGATTAATAACCTGATCGACTATAACTAATGCACCACCACTTTTAGCGTTCAAGGCATCGAGTAAAATTATTTTTTTATCTAAATCTTTTTTACTCTTTTTTATTTTAAAATACATTCTTAAAACCTTGTAACAACTGCCAATAGAAATCCAATTAAAGTATAGCGCAGAGATGATAAAAGAAAGTGATATTTATATGCGCAAGCAGTTCTTACTTTAATTTCTTGAAGCATAGTTTTGTATGACTTATTTTTTGGCACGGTGTAATCCAATAAAATATCTGCAAGATTTGCATAATAGGCACAATTCATTCCCCTAGCCCAAAGCTCATAATCCTGAGCCTTCCGAAGACTCTCATCATAAAATCCAACTTTATCAAAAAAGGTTCTTCGAATAACTACAGTAGGGTGTATAAATGGAGTAGTTTTTGGTAATATAGATGCGCAATCTTTGTGGTACTTTGGCATTGTAATATTCTTTACGAATCTATAGTTCTCGTCTACGTATCTTGATGCTGTTCCTAGTACATCAATTTTAGGATTATTTTCTAAAAAATCCACCTGTCTTTCAATCCTTTCACAGTGACTCCTGTCATCTGAGTCCATTCTTGCAATATAAAAGCCTTTAGAATTCATTATTGCCTTATTTAAAGACCAGGCTAACCCCATATTTTTATTGTTTTGTATTAATTTAATTCTATTATCTTTATCAATATATTCTTTAATAATATCTACCGAGCAGTCTTCAGATGCATCATCTATGATAATAATTTCAATATTTTGATATGTTTGGCAAATTATACTATCCACAGCTCGAATTATTGTCTGATGAGAGTTATAAATAGACATAATAACTGACACCAATGGGGTAGTGGCCGACATGTAAATATTACCCAATTCTAGGCAGTATCTCTTCATACAGCTCTAATTCTTTTTTAATATAGCTTTTAAGGGAGTATTGGCTACAAATATATCTTCTAGCATTATTAGAAATATCTTTTTGCATCTTATCATCTTGCAACAAACTTAAAATACTATCCTTGATTAAGGATCGATCTTGCTCGACAAGGATGCCATTGTCATTGTGATTTATAAGTTGCTTTATACCAACAACATTGGTGCCAACTACCGCCATTCCGCAAGACATAGCCTCCATTAAGGTTTTTGGATTACCTTCATGTGTTGACAAGAGTACAAAAACCTTATATTTATTATAAATACCTGCCAAATCATCGTTGCTAACAACCCCTTTAAATTTAATTTTTGAATTTTGCACTTGCGCATACTTAATTAGAGAGTTTTTCAATTCACCATCGCCAATGATATCCACTTGTACTTCCGTATTAGACATGGCATCAATCAATAATGGAATATTTTTCTGCTTGACTAGACGGCCAACAAACAGAATTCGGTTATCGTAACGTGGGATATTTAAATTTCTAAATTTATCTGTATCGACCCAATTTGGTGAAATCTCTACCTTTCCCTGGCAATTTGGAAAGTAATAAATCATTCTATCCTTATCTTTCTTTGTTGCAACTTGGATCTTTGACGCCGCATTGAGTGAAAATTGAAAAACAATGATTAGCAATCTGTATACAATTTTTGAAGTATTGGATTTTGAAAAGAAATGTAGGTAATCATAACCTGTTCTTAATAAATATGGCTTTCGTAAAATTTTTGATAGTATAGAGGGCGCCCACGACCCAAATATTTGTTTAGATTTTATAATATCCGCATCTTTGATATAAGGCAACAAAATAAAAGGAATAAAAAAAAAGGACTTAATAAGGCGCAAATATTTATTTGAGTTTCTCTTAATAAGACTATAAATAGGTATAACTTCTATACCTCTATACTTTTTTATATAATCTTTTTCTTTAGAGTCTCCATATGTTACAAACGTAACTTTAACACCATTTTCTACAAGTCCAGTGTACAAGGAAATTTCTCTTGATAAAATACCAGTCTCATACCATTTTTTCAAAGAAACCCCGTATGTAAAAAAAACAAATAGTTTCACTTGGTAATCTTCTTTAATATCAATTGAGGGATCCTGAGTAAATTTTTCAAAATTACAAAAATACCGGGCTTAGAATAAATACTAAAAAGGTCTGGATGAATTACATCTATTGGCATGAGGCATGGGGTAAATTCTTGCTTGCGTGAAAAAATAAAAATATTTTGCTTGTACCATGTATCAATTCTCTCATCATTCCAAATTTTAGGCCTAATAACATCCATGCAAGAATATCCACGCCTTGTAAATTTTTCTACCCAATAGCTTTGATTTTGTTCATTTACATGCCCTTTACCTCCTTGACCAATCACAGCTGCACTAAATAAAATTAAATCTGAAGAATTGCTTAAGCTATTAATAAAGTCATCCGAATTGCTTTCAGGCACGTGCTCCGCAACTTCAAGTGATATCGTTAAATCATATTTTTTATTTAGATGTATAGGCTTTTTCAGGTCAGTATTATACAATTCAAATGATGAGGAAAGCATACTCTCATTAATCCAGTTACCTTCTATTCCTAGGGTCTCTGATGCACCTAATTCTTTACACACACCAAGCCAAGTTCCAACACCGCATCCAAAATCTGCTACTGATTTTATTCTATAATTACTGAAAATTAATGGCAATATTGTACGCGCCGCATGTTTCGTTCTCTTATCCCTGTTGCGGTAAAAACTCTTATTATAAAGACCCATGACTAGTAATCAACTCCAAGTAAATAATCATCCTTTTTCAGCACAAACAACAATTGCTTTTGACGTAAATTATATAACGGATGAAAACTGTATATTCGTGACAACAAGCGAATAAATCCCTTTCTAAGTCTACTGTATTTAGCCAACTCTGGAAAAAGACCACCATAAGACTGAACATGGATCATACGAAATCCAGCCTTTCTAAAAATATAATTAAGTTCAGAATATGTCAACAGAACATCATCAGCCGGTTGAAATTTCTTCTTATTTTTTATAACTTTATTTATCGAAATACGGTCTCCATTTGGAACGGTCACAATTAGATGGCCATTATCAGTTAATACGCGCCTTAACTCCAGAAGAGATTCGAGTGGCTGATATAAGTGCTCCAAAACTTCAGAACAAGTAATAATATCAAACTTCACATCTTCATAACTTGTATTAGGAAGCGTCTGAACATCAATGTGTGCCATTGTATTTAACTTTTGTGCATCCAGTGCCATTTGGTCAGATATATCGAAACCATAATAATCAACATTATCGCCATATTTAGATAGAGATTTTTTAATATATGACAGTAAGTAGCCGTTACCACATCCTGCATCAAGAACAAGGTTTTCACTCTCTTTCTTAAAAATGATAGAGCCTACCATATCTGACACCAGCTTATAATGGGAATGACTAACAAAAATATCTGATTTGATACTGTTATATCCATCTCTAGTTTTAGAATAAATATTTTTCATATTCTATCTTTTCTGAAGCAGGATATATCTAGAAGATTTTGGCAAGCTGGTGGCAAGCTTAATAGAGTCCTCTCGCTTAACTTTATAATATATTCCCCTTTCCAGATTATCAGTTTTAATTACCATATCTGGTGTGTAGCCTAGTTTCTTGTACAGGGCAGGGTGAGGTTCACCAGCAGAAACAATCACTTCGCAGTTAAAACCTTCATCATAAAGAAAGTCTAGCTGCTCTTTCAATGAGTGTGCTTCACTATATTCATTGGGATGCAACTCAAAAAATATAACAAAACCAGAGGTGGCATTTTTTATAGTCTCCCTCATGCCTGATATAACCTCAACCTCATGACCCTCTATATCCATACGTATAAAATCTGGCTTTAAATTTAGCTTCTCCATAAGATTATCGATTGTATCAACCTCAACATCAACCATATCTGAAGCTACCATACCCTCACTACGCACAATTTTGTTAAGATTAGAGGGTCCTCCAATGTCAAGAGACATTACCCCCTTCTTATCTGAAATGGCTATATTAAACAGATCTGTTTTTACACCACCTATCAAGGAGATATTTTTTTGAAGTAACTCATAATTTCTATAATCTGGTTCTATACATACAATATGACCCTTGTCACCCACTAGTTTTGATTCAAGCAATGGATAGAAGCCGATATTTGAGCCACAATCAATAATTACCTGGCTTTTTTTAATGTATTTTTTCATTAAAAATACCATATCCTCCTCTCTAACCCTTTTAATAGAAAGAGTTCTAGATATCCCATCAGTCTGGGTATCTAAAAGCATGGTAACTTCTTTAAGCTTCCTTTTTATAATTTTATTCTTTAAAATATATTTATTAAGATACCAATCTATTCTGTTTAATAAATCCTTTGGGTGTAGCTTCTCTAACATGTAATACTCTCCTGGTTGTTTGCAAATTTTTCTCTTTAAGAACTTTAATAAAGAAACCTTGTTTTGGACTTCGTTACGATATCCAGACAAGATGTTTCTATCTAATTTTGTGTTAATGTTTGAAATATAACCCTGAAGAAAAAATGACGCTCTTTCTTGATAGGTGCTATTATCCCCTCCTCCTTTTTTATAAATAAATAATGACAATGGATTGTTAGAACTTGCCTCCATTGGACTCATAAAATGAAATCTAATTTTTGAATGATATTTAACATACATTAGATATAAAGACTCTTGATCTGCATACCATGAATACAATTTTGAACTAACCAGTTCCCTATATTCAATTAGAAACTTATGTGTAATGCTGCCTATCTTATACCCCTGAATTCCTGCAGTACAAACGCCGTAATATGGAGTCCCTAATGGCCCTTTGGGGTATTTCTCTAGCTGACTATTGCTCATGTTGAGAGTAGTATGATTTGAGTCAAACATAATTACTGAGTCATAACCTTCTATATCTCTAAAAAAATCATTTAAATTGCTATTAACTAACACATTGGCATCAACATAAAATGTCCAGTCATATGCTGTTGAATATTCTGAACATAACAAATCAACCCTTTTGTTTGTGCAAAATCCTTTTTCCACTTCTTTTGATGGAAAATCAATATATAAAGCATCTATAATTATATTTAAATTTAAATTTTTAAGCCATTCAATTTTATAATTTGGAACATTGACCAAAGATATTAACATTGAACAATGCTTACAGTTTTTTAAAATTGAAAGCACTAACGCCTCAAGATAATGAAAATAATCATTATTTGCAACTGTGCATATCAATATGCGCGTATCTTTTGACATTCAGAGTTTTCCGTATTTAGTTATTTTTTTCACTTCATCGCAACTATGAACGACATCATTATAAGTTCCAGAGCAGTATATTTCCCCATCTTTCAAAAAAATAACCTTGTCACAATCTTTTAAGGTGCTTATTCGATGCGCAATAATTATTAATGTTTTACCTTTTCCTGCATCGTATATTGACTGAACAACATTATGTTCAGTTTTATAATCAAGCGCTGATGTTGCCTCATCTAATACTATTATTTTAGATTTATTATAGAGCGCTCTAGCAATTCCAATTCTTTGCTTTTGTCCACCTGATATTTTCGATCCGGCATCTCCTAATATTGTATGTATACCCATAGGCAAGGAATCCACATACTCTTGTAGGCCTGATTTTTCTAGTGAACTCTTAACTAAATTGATATCTATCTCATGACAATCTTGATCAAAGGCGACATTTTCCAAAATTGATTTATGTGAAATAAATACACTTTGAGAGACGTAAGAAAATATACTATTATTAATTTTTTCAGGATTTAAGTCGCCAACTAATACGGAACCCTTTGTTGGCTTAATCAGTCCCAACATACAATGTATTAATGTTGTTTTTCCCGAACCAGATGCTCCAATTATTCCTATTTTTTCATTTTCATTAATACTGAAACTGATATTGTTAATTATATTGCTCGCACCACTATAGCCACATACCAAATTATTTATCTTAATTTTGTAGCCACGAGGTTTTCTAATACTAGTATCAAACTCCTCCTTCTTATTTGAAAGATCCTGGTAAAGGCTGTTTACTTTATCAATAGACGGGTAATTAAATTTTATTTGATTTATATAGGTTATTATTCGATTAAAGCCCGGCATAATCCTGTATGCTGCAGCTGCATATAAAGCAAATATTGGTAAAATTGAGTCAATACCACGCTCTAAATATGTAACAACAACAACCAGTAATAAAGAAACAATTGCCACAATTTCTAATATGTACTTTGGCAGGGAGTTTGTCACAGATATCTTTTTATTTACGTTTACAAAACTTTTAACATGGGTGCTATGTTTTTTTAAAACAAAATATTCTCTCTTATATATTTTTACTTCTTTAATACCATCTATTGAATTATTAATAACCTCAATCATATTTTCACTTTCAATTTGCCTGCTCAATCCCCACCCTGTTATCCTTTTTTTTAGTAAATAAATTATTAACAACGAGACAAAAACATTCAAAAGAATGACATATATTGCAGTACTTGGATCGTACCAAAATAGCAATAAAATTAAAAAAAATGTGACTAAAAATTCTGAAATCAAGCCTATAAATGGGCTAATATACCCCCCTACAAGAGCATTTAACTCAGCTGACATTGTATTTATTAGGTCTGTCTTTTTATAGGATGTTAATTTTAAATAATCTGAAAAAATAATATTATGAAATAATCGTGTTGCTATTGTATGTTGCATCTTCTCTAGAGCAGTATTTAAATAATACGAAAACCAAAATAAATATAAATTCTTGATTACGTAAATCATTAGAAAAATTGCAGAAGCTGTATAGATAAAATCACCTCCATACCGAAAAGCTTCTTCCATAAAATAATACTCACTCAAATTATCTGGATTTGAAAGTATTTTAATAATTGGAACTATTATGCCAATACTAACAAGCTCAACAAACGCTGAAATAGCTAATAAGAAAATTAGGCCAACTAGTGTATTTTTATACTCATTTCCAATTACATTGAAAATTCTTGAAAATGATTTATTTTTCATAGGCAGGGAAGTTTAATTCTATTTTTGATATATTCACATGAGCACTTCTAAAATTTTCGATACTTATCTTAAATTTCTTGAAATTTCTTACTTTTACAATTATTCCGTTAGCTAAATTAATCAGATCATCAATATGTCTATGCTCAAAGTTTAGTTTAACACCGTCTCTCTCAATTTGAGCCTAACTTTATCAATCTCTTTACTACAAGTTATATAATTTTAGCCTGTATATTTTGGACACTGAATAAATAACCATAACTGTAAAGTTCCAAATATAACATTTTTAATATTAACTGTTGAACAAATAAGTAATGACTTGTGTGTACTTATAATATTTATTACACCTTAATTTGACGAGGTTATTTGGTACTCTGACAATGGATATACCTTTCTCATCGCATTCTCATGTTTTAACTTTTTTTCATCAAATGAATAATTTCTAAATTCATTGATAGCCACATTTAATTCTGGAATTGTTTTAACTGTTCGAACAAAATCATCAGTTAGATTACTAACATGGTCAGAATGACCGTCATCAAATAAATCTAAAACGATGACTGGTATTCCACAATAAAGAGCTTGAAAAATTAAAGAACTCCACCATGTTACTAAAATATCTATTCTTGACAGGTATGACTCTAAAGATCCGCCATTTCTTAAAGTCAAAAATCCACTTTTAATATATTTTGAATAAGTATCTGAATTATCTTGTGGATGAACTGTTAGACATGTTGAGTACCCGTTGAAAATAACATTTTCAAAGAACTTTTTATCCATTGCGCTCTTCTTATGTAGGCTCAACACTGGATTTCCTATATCTGGCGCATAACCAATACAACGAGCTTTGTAAGGCTTATATTTAGCTATATCCACATTCGGCGGGAAACCTTTAAGAGTGACCCGTGGATTAACTAATGATAATTGCCTGTATGAAATTTCATTATTTACAATAATTGAGTCGTAATTGTATTTTACTGATGGCGTTAAAAAAGGTGTTGATATGGTTAATACTGTTTTTAAAACATTTTCACTAAATAAAAATTTAAAGCACTGTCCTACAAAATCCCCCCCCTCTTCCATTATAAGAGTGTCGGCAATTATGTGTGGCTTTTCCTTTTTAAGGATATAGAATTGAGCAACATGCCAATAGGATAAAGTCCTATAACCTAACATCATTTTTATAACATTTATTCTATCTTTTAAATGAAAATTATTTCTACATATCTCTAAAGGAACATCATAATTCATATCTTTTGATAAAAGATATGTTTTTGCCCTATCTATCCCTTTAGAGCATGTAATAGTACTATATCCATCAATAGTACTACTATCAGAAAACCGCCAATGTCTCAATCTACTCGACGTAACATCTTTAACTACATGGAGTATTTTATACAGTACGATATAAAATCGAGACAATGTAAAGTCCATAATGTTGATGTATCCCCTTTTATAGGTGAGCCTCAACAGATTAAAATCCATTTCAGACTTCTCTCTTGTAAATAATAAAGGATCAAAATCATCACCACTAATCTTTATACTTCCTCGATATACAGTTTGGTAATCTGAAAATTTGATACCTTTTTCTATTTTATTTACAATGTCTTTAGATGTTCTTATTATTTTAGGCATATTTAATGGATCTACTTATTATTAGCTACTTGTGATTATTCGATCCCAATTTTCTAAAGCACTCAATCTATATTCAATAATCAATATTGCCAAAAATAGACACTATTTCAAATTCTAACTTAATACTCTTAATATACTTTTTTTAGAATTATCGTTCACTGAATCAAGTCAAATGAAATAGGCATGCCGCGAACTATGTCAAACTTTGCAACCTTGCTCAATATTTTTTCATAATGTTTTGGCTCTAAACCAAACCCAGGGCGAATTCTTTTTATATTCTCTTTAGTTAGCTTATCGCCTTTTTTAATATTTTTTACTGCATAAATTGAGCGACGGAACCTAACATTAGATTTCTCCACCTCTTTCCTTTCATACCCAGCTTGCCCCAATGACTGCCATGCAATTTTAGTATCAATACAAAGCTGCTTTAATTCTTGCGGCTCTAATGAAAACTCACTATCAGGGCCTTTGTCAGTACGACTCAATGTAAAGTGCTTTTCAATAAGGCAAGCGCCTAATGCCACGCTTGTTGTCGCTACTGTTGTGCCCATTGTATGATCAGACAACCCTGTAATCACACCAAAGCGTTCGGCTAAATCTGGAATAGTTTGCAAATTTGATTGTTCGGCTGGAGCAGGATAACTACTGATACAATGCAATAGAATCAAATCAGTACAGCCATTTTCCCTGGCAACTCTAACTACTTCGGTTATTTCTTCTAAATTTGCCATGCCTGTAGAGATAATCATTGGCTTTTTAGTTTGTGCCACATACTTCACTAAAGGTAAATCTGTCATCTCGAAAGAGGCGATTTTATAAACAGGCACCTCTAACTCTTCTAATAAATCAACTGCTGTTTCGTCAAATGGTGTACTAAAAATTGTAATACCTATCTCTTTAGCATAATCAAATAAACGCTTGTGCCATTCATAAGGTGTCTGTGCTTCTTTATACAAGTCATAAAGACTATAACCATCCCACAGACCGCCTGTGATTTGAAACTCCTCTCTATCGCAGTCAATCGTCATTGTATCGGCAGTATAGGTTTGAATCTTTACCGCATCAGCACCTGCCTCTTTAGCGGCTAATATACTTTCAAACGCACGCTCAATACTACCATTATGGTTAGCTGAAAGTTCAGCGATAATATAAGGTAGTTGTTGACTTGATATAGTTCTGTTGTTTATTTTCATTTGCACTCCATATGAAAATTTATTTAATCAGTCTTTCAACTATAAATGCCTCGGCATCCTGGACACCTATAACACTTCCTCTAAATTTTGCTAAACTATCAACTGTCTTATAGGATCTAGCATGAGGGTATTCTCGAACTTCATTATCATAACATTGTAACGCCTTAATCTTTTTTTCCATAAAGCTACTCGCATCAACAAAATAATTTGGATTAAAAGCACTACCCATACTTGATGATTGCCAATGCGTTGCTGACAGTATTTCAAAACTATAAATTTCTTTAACGCAAAAATCAGGTTGCGGCCTGCAAGCTGTCATTACCGCTTTATGCGTTATTTGGTGATCAATATTTAAATCACCAAAATAATGTGTGTAAATAATGTTTGGTTGAAAATCACTAACTATTGTCTCAATTTTTTTAACAATATCTAATAATGGCATTGTGTCTAATTGATTATCAGGATAGTTTAAAAAAATAGGCTGTTGACAAGCTAAAATATTTGATGCTTTTTGCGCATTACTATTCCGATTTTCATCATCATCACGAGAAGAAAAACCATCTGATAAGAAAACAACTTGTGCCATGTCGCCATTATCAATATGTTTTGCAATAGTTGCTCCGCAACCTAAAACTTCATCGTCTGGATGTGCAACAATAATTAAAACTTTATGCATTATTTTATCTCCACAAAACTAACTTTCGCACTTAGTCTGCCATCAGTATATTCAGAACTTTCAAATTCTAACCTATAACCATTCATTTCCAAAAAAGCTTTAGGGTATTCTGGCGCATCTAACATGCGTATGTAATTATATATATTTTCTAATGACAGCCCTTCTGGAATCTGACTTTGTTCTGGCGTCCTACGTTTAAATTTTGTTATTGTGCCTTCTTGCGCCACTGGGTTAGGATTTTCTTTAATAAAATTACTAATCATATCCCAACATAATTTCCCAGCTCTTTTGTAAACATCGTGCGCTGAACCATGCAAGCTCAAAGGTTTTTTATAATATATTGGCCCAGTGTCCACGCCTTTTTCCATTCTTAAAGCAGATAACATTGTTTTTTCACAACCTTGAATGATTAAATTTTGCAAAGGTGACCCTCCTCCTCCATAAGGCAAGTCGGTCATATGGAAACAAACACACTCATGCCTTTTAATAATCTCTTCAGCCACTATCCAACTCCAATGAGGGAAAAATATATACCGAGGATTTAAGCCTTCTAATAACTTATCAAGTTCGGCTGGAGTAGAGGCGAAATCCCACACTCCTTTTTGTTTTTTTGAAAATTGATCGAAATATTTTAAATTCCATTCACCCGTGGATGCAACAATAAAATTAGCCATTTTTTATTTTTTCCATGCAAATTACTTTTCTATCATTAATATTTTTCACAGCCACCTCTTTGAAATGATATTTTTTATATAAACTTATAGCTCTTAAATTATCATTAAAAACTTCTAATTTTATTTTATTTAAGCTTAGTAAATCAAAAACATATTTTAAACATATCTCTTCAAGCACTCGTCCTATGCCAGCCATTTTTTCAAATGGATTGGCGTACAACCCAAAATAACTAGATTTCTTATCAAAATCAATATTTGCAAAATAAACCACACCTAGGTAGTTATTTTCTTTTTTCACAAGTAAATATTGTCTATCTTTGGAAAATAATAAATTACCTATAAAATTAACATGGCCTTCTATAGAAATTACATCTTGGGAATGCATCCACTTTCTAATATTATCACTATTTCTCCAATTAAGAACCATTAACCTCTCTTTTAAGGTCAAATCAACAAAATCAATCAACTCTACCCCCCTCCCCGAGTTATCCAGTTCAATTTTGAGAATATATCGATTACCCTCTAACTCGAAATATGCGGGATAGTCATCATTATTAACAACCCTTAGAAGATTAAACTGCTCCCTGATGGTTTTATCTATATCTAACCTGCTATCCTCTTTACTTCGCTTTGCATAGAAGCTCTCATCACCACATTGCTCTACTGGGGTCTTGTATTGCTCATAATTATTTACAAACTCTAAACACATCTGAATAGTTAATTTAGCTTGTTTATCCCTTAGCTCCTCATTAAGTTCATTCCCAGCTAATTCAAGCATCTTTTGCATATAAATATCGCCACTATCAACACCATCACTAGCCTCAATCATTGTAAATGAGATATTACTCTTTCCCTCTAAAATCTGCCAAAAAAGTGGCGCCCAACCCTTGCCTTTTGGCAATAGACTTTCATGAAAAATAATATTGTGGCCATTCTTTTTAAGAACTTCTTGCGGAATAATCTTATGATAGCTTATGATAAAAATAATATCATAATTACCGTCAAAATCAACATGATTATTAAAAATTGGGATATTTCCTAATTTTCTTGACAACTCCTCTGCATAAGGCTCAAACCATTGAATTTTGGTGGTTAAAATAGCTATTTTCATAACAAATAGGTCAAAACAGCCCTGCTGCCACTACCATTTGTCACTTTACTGGCATTCTCCCCGATAGCTTTCATCCAATATTGAAAATTCTCTAAATTTTTAACCAGTTCATCAATATTAACCAATTTAATAGCGTTGATTTTATCTAATTTTTGAGCGATGAATTCTTGATTATAAGCTGTAATCAGTTGGAGTGTTGGAACACCTAGGCAACAACGCTCCCAAGTTGTTGATCCTGATGCGCCAATTGCAATATCAGCATTTGCCATAATTTCAGCCATATTATCGATATCAACCTTAACTTCTGAGTAATAAGGCAGCTCACTCGCACAACGCTTAACACTTTGTAGGTGTGGTGCAGTTTTTCCCATCACTATAGTGATTATTACATTTTTTGGCAGATTGGCCGCTTGTAATTTTTCTATTACTTTTTCAGTTATATTATCCGGATCAGTGCCACCCATGTTAATCAATAAACTCTTAAAATTTGCTTTTTTTCTACGATCCAGACTATATTGCCTCAATTTTTCAAACTCAGGCCTTAATAAGGCATATTTCGGCCCCATCAACAACTTGGTAGATTTCAAGGTAAGAATTTCATAATCTTTGGAACTTCTCCCAAAATTTTGATCAAGTAAAATATCACACTGATGTTTTCGATCTGCTAAATCGTCAATCACCATTATTTTTTTATAATAAGGTTTAAGTTTCTTTTGCCATTGCTCATCTAAGGCGTAATGATCAACAATAAGCCAATTAGTCTTTTCTACTTTGAGTATATCAATACAATCATCAGCATCTTGTTGTTGAGTCGCCCCTAGCCAATGAGAATGTGCTAATTTATTATCAAACTCAATCTCTTCACACAGTCTTAGCTCATGAACAGCAAACTCACTTGAGTGAATCTTATCTATTAAGTTTCCCTCGTGTTTTCGACAAATAAACTCCACATCTCCACCATTTTCTTTTAGCACTTGCGCCAAGGTCAGGCAACGCATAACGTGACCTGTACCCATCTTTAGAGAAGCATCTACACGAATTATTACTTTCATTAGTTTAGGCGCTTAAACCCACTATGACATAATGGACTCTTTAGCAGAGTGTTCACATCTAATCCTTCTTCGCATTCCTTAATAATTGCAAATATTGGGTCGAGCTCTGCAAAATACCCATCTACCAACTCCTGTGTATGCTCCGTACAAGCATAGACGCTGTTAGCAGCAAGATAGCCCTTCTTTAGCATCTCTTGTGTAATCAAGGTTTTATAAGATAGCGCGTTGGGCAAGTTAAATGTAAATCCACTCAGTGCTGGTAGCCCCCAGGTGCTGATATCTAATTCATGCTTATCAGCCAGGTTTTTCCATTGGCTAGAGATGTTATTACCAATTTTAGTAATGGTTTGCCAAGACTTCTCTCGTTCCATGACTTCGAGTGTCTTTAATGCTGCGGTCGGTCCAATACGCTCAGTCCAGAAAGTTGAGCTAATAAAGGTTTGTTGTGCAGCCTGCATAAATTCTTGCCTGCCAATACAAGCGGAAATTGCGTAGCCATTGCCTAATGCTTTAGCAAAAATAGCCAGATCAGGCTCTACATCATACTTTTTATGCAAGCCGCCAAACGTCTCTCTAAAGCCTGAAGTGCATTCATCAAAGATTAATATGATATTATTTTCAGTGGCAAGATCTCTAACCTTTTGCAAGTAATTATCTTTTGGGCCTTCGTTCCTAGAAACCTCCATCTTAATAGCCGCAATTTCGCCTTTATTATCTTTAATTAATTGCTCTAATTGCTCAATATCATTGTAGTTAAAAGGTAGGGTCGTACCTGTTAAACCTCTAGGAACACCATTGGGCTGCAAACCTGGTAGCAGGTGACCATCAAGATTTTTGTCACTATTAAGATTGGTAGACAGATACCAATCATGCCAGCCATGATAACCACAAATAGCAATTTTATCCCTTCCAGTAGATGCTCTAGCAATACGGACCGCTATGGAATTGATTTCTCCACCTGCTCTTGCAAATCTCACCATATCCGCCCAAGGATGCAGCTCAACTAATTTTTCCGCCAAATAAACCTCTTCTGGACAATTAAGGGTTGCCATGTTGCCATCTTTCACAGTCTTAATTACTGCCTCATCAACCTCTGGGTGCCCATAACCTAGTATATTGGTACCAATACCCATAATCGACATATCAATATATTCATTTCCATCTAGATCCCAAACTTTACAACCTTTAGACTTACTAAAATAAGCAGGCCATTTTTCAGGCAAAAACATTTCAGGTCTTTTAGAAAGTAGCATGTTGCCACCAGGAATAACTTTTTTTGCTCTCTTATAAAGCTTCTGACCCGTCCCCATGGACACCCCTTCGTTATTTTTAATTTTCTGATTTGCTTGAAACAACTTTGGATGTGATCGCCTTAATTCCAACACTTGCTTCCAATCAAAAAATATATTAGGTGAAAAGTGTTCAAATACATTAGTCACTACAATCAGATCTTCTGGCTCATCAACCGACCATCTTAGATTAGATAAGTCCTCAGCATGCTGTATTGACGATTTTAAGAAGCTGTCTGAATTACGAATGTAAGGCGTCACATGCTCTCTATCAGACTTGGAGTTCGTTTCATCATTTGCACGCTCAATTGATTCAAATGACATCACTTCAATATCCAATCCATCTGGATAGGTTGCTGGATTGATATTTGAAAAATAATCTACATTAGAGTTTTTATAACCCTTAATACAGTGATCGACCAACGCCGGGTCAACCAAAGGACAGTCGCCCGTAATACGTACAATAACATCTGCACCAACAAATTTGGCTGACTCGTAAAATCTACTTAAAACGTCTTTTTCACTACCTCTTGTACATCTAAAGCCTAACGACTCTACAACTGCTTGTAGATGATCGTTTTGCTTTTCTTCAGATGTCGCAACTACAATTTCATCCAATTCACTAGATTGAGACAATCGAGCTAGTAGAAGTTCAATCATCGGTTTTCCGACAATAGACTTTAATACCTTGCCTGGCAACCTAGTCGATCCCATTCTTGCTTGCACCAATGCTACCACTTTCATAATTTATTCCAGTTTGATGGGTTTAATAAGTTGACATCATTTGTATATAGTTCAGTTGGTATATTTGGCAGAATACCATCAGATGCAGTTATAATTTCCTTTAACTGGTCTTTGGTATCAACACCTACTATCACTTTAGATATTTCTGGTATAGATATAGCGTACCTAATTGCGGCCTCTAATGCTGTTATCTGGTTGTCATTTAGCCATTCATGCCATATTTTCCATAAGTCTTTCCAGCGATTAAATTTACTAACCCTATTCTGCATATCCATTAGCAGCAATCCCTGCAGAAAAACCGATCGTGCATGCACCTCAACACCTCTATTTTTAAGTACATTAAACATGTCGCTATCAATTAACCTTCTATCGAGTATATTAAAAGGTAGTTGCACTAAATCTATATCAAAAATTTCAAGAATAGATTGTAGCTGACTATAGTCATACACAGACACACCTATTTTAATTATTTTTTCTGCTTGTTTTAATTCTTTCAGCTGATCAAATAATTTTTCAGCTCCAGGTTTTAATAAGTCATCAGCATTATGAATCAACACTCCATAGACATTGTCTATTTTTAAATCCTCTAATGAACGATAAAAATCTTTTTTCAATAAGGCTACTTCTTTAATACCTATTTTAGCTTTATCAAAATATCTCGTTTTGGTAACAACCCTAAACTGTTGAATATTTGACTCACCTAAAACCTGTTCACTATTTCCATAGGCAGAGGCGGTATCGAGTAGATCAATATTCTGAGAATGTGCATAATTTAATATACTACCAACCTCTTTAGGCTTTACTTTGCCACTTATTGAGCTGACACCGTAATCAATACCAAATTGAACTGTTCCTAAAGCTATCTTAGACATATCAAAGCATTTTTACAATTAAATGTTGTCTGGCAATTACATGAGTACAGAACCCTTCTTTAAAATGTGATATTGACAATTCTTTATCGGTTGCAGGTACCTTGTCAATCTTTAAATGTTTTTGTCCAATTTCATACCACAATACACCATTTTTCTTTAAAGTTTCTATCGCCTTCATTTGAACTGCATGTCCTATTGGCTTATCAAATAACTCTCTTTTGTATGCACCCACACAATAAAAACCTTGATAACTCGAATAAGTAAACAAACCAGCGCCAACCATTTGATCTTGGGTGTCTGAAACTATTATCAAAAAAGATTCTAGGGAGTCTATTTGCTTTCTTTGCTTGTCCCAGCTTTCAATTGGTCGAGTAGACCTTCCTGACACCTCTTTATGTAACGACCTGAATCGGTCAAAAATTTCTTCTGATACTTGCTCATGAACCTTTATTTCCCATTCTCGTAGACCTTTATTTACAAGGGGTTTAAAGCTTTTTCTAAACTTCAATCGAATTTCATCGAGTGACAAGGATAAGTCCACCAATAAGTGATGTGTAGTAAAAATTTCACTCGCTTTTTCAGTTAATAATAAATACCAATCACTTAACTGTGCATATTCCATATTAGCAAATTGGCAATACTTTATACCCAGATTACTGGATAAAGTGTAAATCAACTCAGTCAATTGTAACTCAAGCCTTTTCTTAACTTTGCGTGCTAAAGTTTGTATAAAAATAGGCTCAACAATCTCAACACCATTGCTACTTAAAATCCATTCATTGTGTTCATTTTTATGAATCATTAATGGCATAACACCAACTGGCTGCATATTGTTATAAACTACTAATGATAAGTTTATAGAGCTCTTCTTTGAATAATAAGCAACATAATATTCCACAGTATTAAATAAATGAAAAATAGAAGGTATAGTCTTATGCTGTTCTATAACTGATTGCCAAGAGTTACTATCAATATTCGAATCTGGAACTACATTTTGAATAACTTTAATTAGTTGATCTTTTATCATAATCCTGAGGTCGTTATCCAAGTATTGTTTTCACTCGAATCTACTTACACGTCTTTATTTACAATTTCATAATTAAGGGAAAATTGATCCACCCCAATAGATATTCGACTATTCAACATATTGTTAAAATAACGATTGATGTCCTATCGGACTCGATAAAACTTCAACTACGAAAGATTGTTGCTTACTGGTAAGCAACGGGAAGATGGGCAAGCTAATTGCTTCAGAATAATAAGCCTCTGATTCTGGAAAATCTTCATACCGATAGCCAAATTTTCTATAGTATGGCTGACGATATATCGGGATATAGTGTACATTTACCCCAATACCATTAGAGCGCAACCTTTCAAAGATTTGTTTACGATTAAATAATTGAGACCCTTCTGGCACTCTTATTATATATAAATGATTCGAAGAGTAACAATTTGGATCTTTCCACGGCCTTATAATAGGAAGATCTTCCAAAAGCTTATCATAAATAGATGCTATCTTATGCCTTTTGTTTATAAAACAATCTAATCTATTTAGTTGACTTAGCCCCATAGCTGCCTGGAAATCAGTCATACGGTAATTAAATCCTAAATCAATCTGTTGATAGTACCAGGGCCCATCAGCGGGTGCATCCATTTCCAATGAGTCACGAGTAATTCCATGACTCCTGAGTCTGCGAATAGCTCCCGATAACTCAACATCATTTGTTAACGCCATGCCACCCTCGCCAGTGGTAATTATTTTCACAGGGTGAAAACTAAAGATAGTAATATCGCTATAATGGCAATTGCCAACAGGCATTTCTAAATATTTAGCTCCTATGGCGTGCGATGCATCTTCAATTATCTTAAATCCATACTCTATTGATAGGCTATGGATAGCTTTCATGTCACAGCACTGCCCAGTCATATGAACTGGTATTAAAACTTTTGGCAGGCTATTATTACTTTTGGCATATTTAAGCTTTGAAGTTAATGCATCCACACTGATATTATAAGTACAAGGATCAATATCTACAAAATCTACATTTGCTCCACAATATAAGGCACAATTAGCACTAGCAACAAATGAAATTGGAGTGGTCCAAACATGGTCCGAATCACCAACACCTAAAGCTAAACATGCCAAGTGAAGTGCACTAGTTGCACTATTTGTAGCTATTGCAAAATTCACACCACAGTATTCAGATACTGCCGATTCAAACTCTGGAACCATACTCCCTTGAGTCAGATTATCTGATGTCAGTACATTTATTACTGCGTTTATATCATCCTTATTTATATCCTGGCGGCCGTATGGAATATTCATTGTATTTCAATCCTAATAATTAAACTTTTTTGTTTGATAATAAAATAATTTTGACGATTTCTAATCACGCATATGCAGTAGCATTTCACCTACGCCCTCATCAAATTTGTATTTTGGCTCCCAGTCTAAAACTATTTTGGCATATGAAATATCTGCTATTACATTCTCAATTTCATTTTTTCTTTTAACTCTCTTTTCGGCAATACTTAAACTTGTATTCATCTTTTTTTGAATTACATCGACTACTTGTTTCACTGAATATGATACGCCACTACCAATATTAATAACACTAAACCCTCTCCTTAATGGTATCGATTTAACAATGGCACTTACTGCATCATGCACATATAAATAATCCCTCTTTGGATCTAGATCATTTAATATAATTCCATTATCTTTCTTTATTTGGCCAACAATACTAGGTATTAAAAAATTTTCATCCTGTCCAGCTCCATATATATTGAAAAATCTTAGAATGGTTGCTTTAACATCCATATGATCAGAATAAAATTTACAAGATTCTTCAGCCAAATATTTTGATAATGCATAAGGATTGTTTGGATTTTTCTGATGCGATTCTTTTACGGGAAGTTCTTTAGGAATTCCATAAATATACGTGCCGGCAAATATGATTCGTGCATTATGACTGGCGCAATACTCTAATGCCTTAATAGTTCCTCCAACATTTACATTGACAAATTTGGATGGTTTTAACCAGCTTTCCGGTATGTTGCTAGCACCTGCCAAGTGAATAACTACATCCGATTTTGGCAATCCCTTCCATAATAATTCATCTGTAATATCTCCTGATTTTCTTGTAATTTCAATTACTTCAAATTTCAATTCACGCAATGAGGCAACTAGAATTTTTCCAATAAATCCATCACTTCCAGTTACTATTACCTTGTCCATTATTTTACAAACAAACCTTTTTTTTCTTCAAATTCATCAATTGCTATCATATAATCATCAGGCCTACCAATATCTAGCCAATACCCTTTAAACAATTTAACGTTAACTTTACACTCTCTTTTTAGCATAATATGCATTAATTGATCAAAACCAAACGCTGTGTTTTTTGGCACTAGCTTTAAAACTGACCGGTCCATCATATATATACCCATACTTACAGTGTATTTAATTTCTGGCTTCTCTTTGAAAGAGCTAAGTGCACCTTCTTTTGAGGACTCTAAAACACCATAGTCAACTATATGTTTTCTTTCAACTGCAGAAATACTGTATATTGCCGAACCATCTATATGCTCATTGAAAAAATTCGCATAATCAATATCAGTCAAAATATCGCCATTCATAACCAAAAAAGACTCAGGTAAATCTGAGATAAAATGCAATGGAGCGATGGTTCCTAGAGGTCTATCTTCCATTGAGTAATCGATCTTAACACCCCATTTTTCTCCATTCTGAAAAAAAGCCTTAATAAGGTCAGACTGATGATTGACCGCCATAGTAATGTGCTCAAATCCACGTTCAACTAATTGACGTACAATAACTTCTAGAATAGGATATTCGCCAATTGGCATTAATGGTTTAGGTAGTACAACCGTATATGGACGCAGCCTTGTACCCTTCCCTCCTGCAAGTATTACAGCTCTTTTATTCATTTTACCTCTCCTTAATATGATTTATTTTTAATGGTTAAAATTAGATTAAACATTATATATATCTGTCTTATATTTTTTTAAATTACCTGGATTAGTGAACCAGTCAACTGTTTTCTGTAAACCTTCACTTATATTAATTTTTGGAGTAAATCCTGTCATTTTGTGTATTTTTGAATTATCACACCATAGCCTTAACACTTCTGAGTTTTTTGGCCTCAAACGTTCTTTATCAGTAACAAAAGTAACATTGCTATGCATCAAATCTTTAATAATATTAAGTGTATCTTTAATAGATATCTCATAATTGGAGCCGATATTAATGATATGGCCTATTGCTTCATCGCATTTTGCAATTGCTATAAATCCACGACATGTGTCTTCGATATAATTAAAATCTCTAGTAGGCGTCAAATCACCAAGAACTATCTCCTCCATTCCATTTGATATTTGTGTAATAATTGTTGGTATTACAGCCCTAGCAGACTGTCTGGGGCCGTAAGTATTAAAAGGTCTAGCGATTACTAGTGGTAAATTATATGAATTATGGAAACTCATAGCTAAAGCATCTGCTGAAATTTTTGTAGCGCTATATGGGGATTGAGCTTGCAAAGGATGCTCTTCATCTATTGGTACATACTTGGCTGTACCGTAAACTTCACTTGTTGAAGTGTGTATAATTTTTTCCACTTTGCTTGCTAATGCAGCTTCACAAATATTAAGAGTTCCCTTAATATTTGTCTCTATATAGCTATCGGGTGCAGCATACGAATATGGAATAGCAATTAAAGCAGCAAGGTGAAATATAATGTCTATATTTTTCGTAATTGTCTTACAAAAAAAAGGGTCTCGTATATCTCCTGCAACAATTTCAATTTGAGACAAGCAGCCCACCTCTTCAAGCCAACCCCAATTATTAAATGAATTGTATTGAACTAAAGCTACAACTTTACACCCTTCAGACACTAACATTTCAACCAAATGCGACCCAATAAAACCATCTGCACCCGTAACTAATATACGTTTATTTTTTAAATCCATTTTATCCTCTTGTTAATTTATTGCAATAATTACTTACCGTTAAAAACATAGAATTACCTCTTCTGATACTTTGAAGTTGGATGACGTGTGATATTGAAATAGAAAATACAGTATATATTATAAATATAATTGGAAATCTTGACCTGGGAATATAAAAAGCATAAACAGAAGAATCGATATGGTGTGAGTAAGTATTCACCACTAACGCCATTGGAATGGCATAAAAGAATACAGCCACTAAGCCACTCTTTATATGCGACTTAACTTTAAACGTTAAAATAATCGATAAAAATATAAATGATAATCCGATCATTTGAAATGTTGTTAGAAAGAAAAAATTATCCCAATTTTGAAGTCTAGATAAATTTGGCGATAAAAATATTCCTAAATAATTTGCGGCAAAATTTCTAAGATGTATAGTTAAATTATAAAGTTCATAATGCATAGTTATAAGAGCATAAGCAAATATGTAACTCATGAACAAATAAGCAACTATCCTTTTCCTTTTAGGATTTAAAAAGATTAAATACGCAATTACAATAGTAATAAAGTATGGCCTAATAAGTGTCCCAACAAGAATAACTGCAATCAATAATAAATATTGTTTTTTTTGATTGCAGCGCTCAAGATATATATTTTGAGCTATATAGATTGCAATCATAGCAAGAAATAATAAAATAACCTCTTTGCCAATATACATGCCGAAAATATATGATTCTGGTGAAATCAATAGCAATACTGATGTAACTATTGAAATTTGTGAATACTTATTAATCTTGATCCAAACCAAAGCTGAAAAATATATAAATAAATAATTAAACGCTAGCAGCACGTTAAAATCGGAGCTAGACATTATTAATCCCAACAAATAGTAGTAAAAACCTACAGCAAGCCATATTGAGGAGTTAAGAATATGCTGCTGATTATGTGGAACCTCACCCCCCTCTATAAACACATTTTTTATAATCATGTATGCACTATGAAATGCTTCTCCATCTACATAAAAATAATCAAAGTGTAATAAACCCGATCCAATTAATAAAAATTTGAATAGCATCAAAGTTGAAAGTAGTAAAATATATTTTTTCCTGCTAACAATATAAAATAAATAAGGGGTAAGGGATAATGTCAATAGCTTTAAATTTTCATCTGCACCTATTAGTGTGAGCATGTAATTAAATGCAATAGCTAGAATTAATAATATAGAGAGAAATACTGATTTTTTTACAAGAAAACTCATATTGAACTAAAGTTTGTTATATTCCTTATACCAAACCGCAAAATTCTCAACACCCTGTTTTACACTCATACTCGGCTTGTAGCCAAACTGTTCAACAAGATCATCTACATCTGCATAAGTATCTGGAACATCTCCAGGTTGGAGTGGTAGTAGCTCTTTCTCTGCTTTCTTACCTAACGAGGTTTCCAGTGCTTCAATGTAATCCATAAGCTCTACTGGATTGTTGTTACCAATATTATAAACCCTGTACGGGGCACTAGAGGTGGCAGGATCTGGGCTATTACTATCCCAATCTGGGTTAGCTGTTACAGGTCTGTCTAGTATTCTAATAATACCTTCTACAATGTCATCAATATAAGTAAAGTCTCTACGGTGTTTACCGTAGTTAAACACCTTAATAGGCTCATCATCCATAATCGCTCTAGTGAACTTTTGTAGTGCCATATCTGGTCTATCGTATGGGCCATACACTGTAAAGAACCTTAGGCCTGTCGTGGGCAGATCATAAAGATGAGAATAAGTATGCGCCATTAGCTCATTAGCTTTCTTAGTGGCTGCGTATAAACTTACTGGATGATTAACTGCGTCATGGGTTGAGAATGGCTGCTTGGTGTTAAGGCCATAAGTAGAGCTTGATGATGCATACACAAGGTGTCCCACCTTGTTATGCCTGCAACCTTCTAGTATGTGGGCAAAGCCCACTAGGTTGGTATCAATGTAGGCCAATGGATTCTCAATAGAATATCTAACACCTGCTTGCGCTGCTAAGTTTACGACTGCGTCAAATTGTTGATCTTTAAACAGCTCAGCCATTGCTTCACGATCTTCAAGATTCATTCTAATATGTGTGTAGCTTGGATGATCAGCATGCCTTGCTAGACGTGCTTCTTTTAAAGCAGGATCATAATAATCATTATGATTATCAATACCTATAACTTCATCTCCTCTATCAAGTAGTCTAATAGAGAGTGCTGAACCGATAAAGCCTGCTGAGCCTGTTACTAATACTTTCATATAATAATTCTTGTTTTTAATTGTTTGTCTTACTGTTTAATATTTGCTGCTTATTATTTTTTTATACTTAATTGATTGTTTATCTAACTAATCAGAGTTAAACAAATCTCTTGTATAAACCTTATCTTTTACATCATTAAGCTCTTCTACCATTCTATTGGCAACAATCACATCACTTACTTGCTTAAACGCTTCAAGACTGTCAACCACCTTTGAGTGGAAGAACTCATTCTCACCTTGTTCACTAAGAACAGGCTCGTATATTACCACTTTAATGCCTTTGGCCTTAATACGCTTCATAATACCTTGGATGCTTGACGCTCTAAAGTTATCACTTCCTGACTTCATGATAAGCCTATGAATACCAACAGTACCTGTTGACAGCTGACTATTAACAGCTGATAGTTTTTTAATAATTTGATCAGCGATAAAATCTTTTCTAGTGGTGTTGGCATCAACAATAGCACTGATTAAAGCATTAGGCACATCTGCATAGTTAGCTTTAAGCTGTTTAGTGTCTTTTGGTAAACAATAACCACCATAGCCAAAGCTAGGATTGTTGTAGTGTGATCCAATTCTTGGATCAAGGCCTACGCCTTCAATGATTTGTTTAGCATCTAAGTTATGAGCTTCGGCATAAGAGTCAAGCTCATTAAAATATGAGACCCTCATGGCAAGGTAAGTATTGCTAAAAAGCTTAACCGCTTCCGCTTCAGTAGAATGAGTGAACAAGACATCGATATCTTCTTTTATAGCACCTTCTTGCAGAAGGTCTGCAAACTTAGTTGCTCTGTCTGATATCTCGCCCACAATAATACGTGATGGGTATAGGTTGTCATGAAGTGCAAGGCCTTCTCTCAAGAACTCTGGTGAGAAGAGGATATTATCGATACCAAGCTTATCTTTAATACTTTGTGTATAGCCAACTGGTACGGTTGACTTGACGATCATTGTAGCTTGAGGATTGATACTGATAACATCTTGAATCACCGCCTCAACAGATGAAGTATTAAAATAGTTGTTAGCAGTATCGTAATCAGTTGGTGTAGCAATGATGACAAAGTCTGCATCTTTATAGGCCAACTCTTTATCTAGAGTGGCTGTAAAGTTAAGGTCTTTATTAGCTAAGAAATCTTCAATCTCAGAATCCGCAATCGGAGAGATTTTGTTGTTAAGCTGTTCAATCTTCTCGGGAATGATATCAAGGGCGATAACTTCATGGTTTTGAGACAGAAGCATGGCATTGGAAAGGCCAACATAGCCGGTGCCGGCTATTGTGATTTTCATTTAACTATTCCTGATAATTCGTTAATCATTTTTACAGAGGTTTTTTATGGAAATGATATTGATTTTTGTGTCAATTGTACAACGGCTACCGCACTGCAAGCCTTTAAATGTTGGCTAGCAGTAACAATGTTATTAAGAGGGTTATTTTAGACTAATAATTACGCAAAAAAAAAAAAAAAGCGTTTGTAAATAGTTTAATTTGATATGTATTTTATTTTGTATGGATTTAGAGTGAAAAACGAAGGGTAATAAATACCAAGAAGGTCAACAAAGTTGACTCTTCTCTTGGTATTTTAATTTGCTAATAATTCGTTAGCTAGCTTCTCATCTTCTCTGTTTAGAATATCTATGTCAGCATCAGTTGCGCCCTTAATATCTTTCAGTTCACTGTCAGTATCAATAGCTTGCTTTGTATCTTCAAACTTTACAATATCGGATTGGTTTTTCTGAGAATTTTGAACATCCTCAAATCTAAATCTTAAAAACACCTGGTAGCTCGAGTTATCATCATCTACCTTGCCTGGTAAAAAATAGCTTAAAAATGGAATAGTTTCTTTGTTTGATTTGGAGTTGAGCAAACTCGATAGGTTGAATAGTGGCACCAGCTGACCATCAGTGAGTAAAAACTGAGACTTAAAATCTCTCTTGTCAGTAACGGGCACATCATTTACAAAGCCTTGCAAAAATGAATGTGATTGGTTGAGTTTGATTGATACTGTTTGCCGGTCAACAAACTTGGTATCAATCTTAAACTTAAAACCAACATCATTAAATGAGACCTTCTCCCCTACTATTCTGTCTGAGGGTTGCTGCTTATTTTGTTGATCCGCTTTAAGCCTAACACTGCTCACACTGCTTGATTTGTAATCCTTGAGAATGATTGGATACTTGGTAACAAAGTTGGAGCTAAAGCTCTTGCCTACTTCTACCAATGCTGAAGAGTTAATCTTGGTTAGGGTTTGATAATCACTTCTTAGATAATCTAGTAGCAATACATTAGATATCAGTGCTGTTGATGGGCTGATTCTAAAGAACTCATTCTCAAAGGAATACTTCAGGCTGAAGTCTAGGTAATCCTTCTTACTGAATGACACTAGAATGAAGTCAATCTTAATGTTATTGGATGTGTCCATCAGTCTGACAATATTATCAATAATCTCTATTTCTTTAACGGTGCAGTAACAAAAGATTGACTCTTCAT